>Ga0074193_1001522_pt1 | contig 27242 bp, 25 predicted proteins | sample EPASupsiteHSE605_FD_64523 | JGI IMG/M metagenome (GOLD analysis project Ga0074193, IMG submission 64523) | Bioremediated contaminated groundwater from EPA Superfund site, New Mexico - Sample HSE6-05 | ecosystem: Environmental > Aquatic > Deep subsurface > Groundwater > Contaminated ... | reverse complement strand
AGGCTATTTTTGCGCGGCGGGATAAATTTATAGCTGTGGGCGGATTTTCCGATCTGGAAATAATGGAGGACTGGGACTTATCCCGGAAGTTGGCCCGGCAGGGGAAACTCGCACAAATAGCTGCTACTGTTACCACGTCGGCCCGCCGTTTTCAGCGGCGGGGGATCTGGCCTACCATTTGGCTGATGCAAAAATTAAAGATTATGTACCTATGCGGTGTTTCCACCGATATTCTGAGACGTTATTATGATGATGTGAGGTAAATACTGATGGAACCGATGATTGTGGTCATGAGTCGTGTGCCGCTGCCTGGTCAAACCAAGACCCGACTGATGCCCGACCTTAGTGGTGAGGAATGCGTGAAACTACAGCAGGCTTTTCTGGAAGATTTAATTACATTGTTGGTGGATACTGTGAAATTACCGGCGTGTGTGTTTTATACACCCCGCGATCAGGAGCAGCTTCTTACGGATATAGTAGCTGCACGATTACCCTTGTTGCCCCAGGAAGGGGCTGATTTAGGAGTTCGTATGGCAACTGCCGTAAGCTGGGGACTACAACAGGGGTCAAATGGGGTTATCGTAGTGGGCTCTGATCTGCCGACTCTACCGACCAGTGCTTTTTTGGACGCGATGGAGCAATTGGAGCAGCATGACGTAGTGCTGGGACCAACCTTTGACGGGGGTTATTACTTAATCGGGCTGAGAAACAATTTCCCGGAGGTTTTCGAGGGAATTAGCTGGGGGACGGAGCTGGTCTTGGGCGAAACGTTAGAGCGTATTGGTCAAAGCGGCTTAACAGTGGCATTGCTGCCGACCTTGAATGATATTGATACATATGCAGATCTGTTAGTATTACGCCGGGAATTGGTGGAAGCAGTCACCATAGGCAAGGCTTACCCACGTCAGACATATAGGGTGTTGGCCGAAATATTTAGGAATAGGGAAAGGGGAATATCTTTTTGAACCGCAGAGATCCTCATGCCCTTATGGGCACCACAATGAATGAAAATATAACAAAAGAATTTCTAACCGCCAAGGACGCCAAGAGCGCCAAGAAAAACAGAAATATATATTCAGGTTCTCTTTGCAAAACTTACTTGTCGAAACAAAAACTTGCATAATGCAGATAAATAAAGTAACCCTTTGCGTCTTAGCGTCGTGGTGTTCAAAAACTATTTTCGACGGGTGCAACGAAGAAAAATCAGATTTAACACCACGACGCAAAGACGCAAAGGGAATAAATATTGTTTAATTTCTTTCTCTGCGCTCTCTGCGCCTCTGCGGTTAGAATTTTTTAAGGCCCGCGTAGCGGTTTTTTGGTTTATGCACTATTTTTGCATAATACTTTGGAGCATTGTGCAAGATGACGTTAAATGAAATTTTCCATTGAAGATTTGCCCGATTCTGCTTCGGATGACTTTATTTTTAACAATTCCCTAAATAGCTTAAAAGGAGATTTGTTTGTCGAATTAGCAGGAGTTATATCCTATATTCTAGAATAAAATACCATAAGCATAGATGTTTTACACATCCATGCTAAATTTACCTAAGGTGATAAAGCCACAATAATCACATGCTTATTTAATTTTACAAGGAGGTGATATTGATGGAAAACGGTATAATCTTCGTACGTGAAAGACGAAAGATAAGCGAGAAGGAAAAGAAGCCTCGTTTTGCAGTTGTTGCTGTATCGGGCATCGATCTTAAGATTAAGACGATGCATGTCCGCAAGCAGGAGATCGAGGAAATCGCCAGCCAGCTTGAAGCCGAGGTTGTTTACCTGGAATCGGGCAAGGATGATTGTGAAAATTAGGCATAATAGGGAATGACTGCTGTTGGTTCGGTCCCAACTTAATGAGCTCGTCCAGCTAAAGCTGAACATTGGGCCGGCCGATGGGGCTCTACCCCACCGGTCGGTTCGGAAAGAACCTCACATCTTGAATTGAGAGTCTGAGGGATTGAATAAAGTAATATGGAGGAGGGACTATTAATGGACGGTAAAATTTTTGTACGGGAAAGAAGAAACGTAAACGAGAAGGAAAAGAAGCCTCGTTTTGCTGTTGTTGCTGTATCGGGTGTTGATCTTAAGGTTAAGGCAACGCATGTCCGCAAACAGGAAATCGAAGAAATCGCGAAGCTTCTTGGATCTGAGGTTGTGTACTTGCAGGCAGGCAAGGATGATTGTGAAAATTAGGTAACAACACGGAAGACTATCGCAATTTTAACAAAGAAGTAGGTTGATATATATATGGCTCTCATCCGCGAAAGGGACAGTAAAAAATTACACATTAAAAGCAAGTTGATGGGTGAATCGCTTGTAAGTAAATCGTTCATGGAAAGCCTGGAGGAAAACGTACCGTTTAAGGTGTATCCAAATGCAAATGTGCTCAAGTTGGGCGGACAAAGCATTACTGATTACGGGTCACGAGCGCTAGTTCCGATCCTTAATGAAATTGTGGCAAATGCTCAGGAACACAAGATGCTTATTTCCACCGGTGGCGGTACGCGCTCCAGACATGTCTATGCGATTGCCATGGATCTGGGGATGCCGACAGGAATTATTGCGAAGCTGGGGCAAAGCGTATCTGAACAAAATGCGTTGATGATCAGCACTTTGTTGAGTCCCCACAATGGTATAAAAATTGCTCAAGATGACCTTCCAAAGCTGGGGCTATATTTTTCCCAGGGTTGCATCCCGGTAATCCATGGTATGCCTCCCTACGGATATTGGGAGCGTCTGCCAGCCAAGGGGATACTGCCTCCCAACAGGACGGATGTCGGAGCATATCTCCTGGCGGAAGTTTTGGGAGCCAAACAGTGTATTTTTGTCAAAGACGAAGATGGTCTTTACACGGATAATCCGAAGGTTAATTCTGATGTGAAGTTCATCCCTAAGGTAGGGGCCAAAGAATTAATGGACATGGATCTGGATGATTTGATTGTGGAGCGGGGCGTCCTGGAAATGCTGCAAAACGCCCGTAATGTTACCCAAATTCAGATCATTAACGGTCTTAAGCCAGGAAATATCACCAAGGCTTTAAATGGTGAGCACGTTGGGACGATTATCTACAAAGACTAAGCCGGTTCAGGGGGGGGAGAGTCTTTTTGGGCAGGCTTACCCCCGTTTTTTACATATAATTTCTTTCTCTGCGCTCTCTGCGCCTCTGCGGTTAAAACTTTAAAGGCCCGCGTAGCGGGTTTTTTTTATACGGCAGGATTTTTATATTATTTATCGAAAAGAATATCTGTTGTGCTGGGAAAATTAAATAGCTCCGAGTCTGATGTCTAAAGCGAAAGCTAAGATTGTCAGACCCGTAGGGTTTGCTGGGAAACTGGTGGGCCTCCCAATGTGGAAAGGAGTGTGGTTTTAAAAAAAACACCTCGGAAACATTGTCTTTTAAAGGGGTTTTTCTTTTATGTCTAGTTTGTTTGATCCCAAACGGGGAAATATCTAAGAAGGATGGTAGATACATAATGTTAAAAAGAATCATTGCCATTGTAGCGGTAATCTGTTTATCAGTCTTCGTATTTGCAGGATGTAAAACAAAATCGGAGGCGCCTGCGCAGCCTGCCAACAAAGATCTTATTTTAGCAACAACAACCAGCACCCAGGATAGCGGCCTGCTTGATGTGCTGATTCCTGCTTTTGAGAAGAAAACCGGCTATAAAGTTAAGACTATTTCGGTGGGTACCGGTCAGGCTTTAGCCATGGGTGAAAAGGGCGAGGCTGATGTGCTGCTGGTGCATGCACCAGACGCCGAAAAGAAGGTTGTAGCAAGCGGTGCGGCGATTAATCGTCGCCTGGTGATGCATAATGATTTTATATTCGTAGGGCCTTCCGCTGATCCTGCGGGTACCAAGGGCAAGACCGCAGTGGAAACATTGAAATCAATCGCTGGCAGTAAAGCAATTTTCGTATCCCGGGGTGATGATTCAGGCACCCACAAGATGGAGAAAAACCTTTGGAAGCAGACTGGCATCACTCCTAGTGGTACTTGGTATCAGGAAGCTGGAGCCGGAATGGGACAGACAATCAAGATAGCCGATGAGAAAAAGGGCTATACCCTTGCCGACCGGGCTTCTTATCTGGCACTTCAGAAGAACATCACCTCCGTGATTTTGGTGGAGGGAGATACTAAGTTGCTAAACATTTATCATGTTATGGAAGTCAATAAGGATAAATTTGAAAAAGTGAACAAAGATGGGGCCAAGGCCTTTGGTGATTTCCTGCTTTCAGCCGAGGGACAAGCGATCATTAGTGAATTTGGCAAGGACAAATATGGACAACCATTATTCTTTGCCGATGGCGGAAAAACTGACGCGGATTTTGGACTATAAAGGGATCCTTGCTTCAGCTGGAGTTTTAACTCCATCTGAAGCTTAGTAGAAACTTATCCAGGGACTTAGCCGCTCTTATTGCCATTATAGAAGATGGGAGTATTCGAGCGGCTTAGTCATCGGATAAACGGAACCTTGTTAATAATAAACCGTCGCAGGAGTAATTTCGGGGATCGGGAATTGGGAATCGTGAAACGGGACCAAAAAGCAAAACTTGGCACTTTACTTTTTCGCTGCTTCCCGACTCCGATTTCCGGTTCCTGATTTTTAATATTATTTCATAGCAGAAGGGGTCGATTATGGAAAGTTTTTGGCAGGGTCTCGTGCAGGCCGTCCAGTTGCTGCTCAGCGGGGATCGTGAGGTTTTCCAGGTAACCCTACTAACGATCAAGATATCGGGACTGGCTACGGTAATTAGTGTGGTATTGGGTTTGCCTATTGGTCTGTGGCTGGCGTTAAAGGAATTTCCCGGCAAAAGAATTTTCATCAGCCTGGTCAACTTTGGCATGGGGCTCCCGCCGGTTGTGGCGGGCTTGGTGATCAGCATCATGTTGTGGCGTTATGGCCCGCTGGGGATGTTAGGACTGATGTATACGCCGTGGGCCATGATGGCGGCTCAGTCGTTAATCGCCACGCCGATTGTCGCTGGTTTAAGCTTTGCAGCTATCAGCGGACTCAATCCTAATCTGCGTTTGCAGCTATTGTCCTTAGGCGCTAACTCTTGGCAGACCAATCGTTTATTGATCAGGGAAGCCAGACTGGGGCTTTTGGCTGCCGTGATGGCCGGTTTTGGAGGCGTAGTCTCCGAGGTGGGGGCATCGATGATGGTTGGAGGCAATATTAAGGGAGAGACAAGGGTATTAACCACGGCGACGGTGATGGAAGTGGGCAAAGGCAATTATGATACGGCGATGGCGCTCAGCTTTATTTTGCTGGCAGTTACTTACACTGTTGTGGCATTATTGACAGCTTTACAAAACAGCGGGAAGAGAGAGACCGGATGATAGAAGAGATATTAAATTGTCAAGGCATAAAGGTATACCGCCAAAACAGACCAGTTTTAAACATCGACCAACTTGCGGTACGTAGCGGTGAATTAGTGGCGGTGCTTGGACCGAATGGCTCGGGCAAGAGTACGCTGTTAAAGGTGATAAATGCGATCCTACCACACAAATCCGGCACGGTGTACATCTTTGGCGAAAATCTACAGTCAACGGACACACGTGAATTGCGGCTGCGCTGTTCGTTTGTGTTCCAGGATCCGATGCTTATAACAGACACCGTGTATAACAATGTTGCCCTGCCGCTCAGATTTCACGGTATACCGGAGGATGGTATCGCGCGGAAGGTGCATGAGGTATTGGCTGATTTCCGTTGTACGCATCTGGAAAAAAGAATGGCTGGTCAGTTGTCCGGTGGCGAAGCGCAGCGTGTCTGTCTGGCCCGCGCATTAGTGACCGAGCCTGAATTATTATTGTTGGATGAACCCTTTGCCGCGCTTGACCCATCCACTCGTCTGGAAATGTTGTATGAACTTAGGCAGATGGCCGTGCAACGCAAGATGACCGTATTATTGGTCAGTCATCATTTTAGTGAGGTTTTAGATTTTGCTGAACGGGCTATCGTATTGGAAGATGGGCGGCTTGTTCAAGATGACAGGCCCGAGCTGATTTTGAGGCGTCCTGCCAATGAGACGGTGGCCAAGTTAATTGGGATGGATAATATTTTTACCTGTCAGATCGAAACAACGGATACAGGAAATTTATTACGGCTGCCTAACGGTGTAATGCTATCCTGGCAGGGAGGTGGTATCGGGCAAAGGATCTGCTGTTTACCAGGTGATGCATTAGATATACATAGCGGAGTATTAACGGATGATCAGCGAGTGCTTTTAAAAGGCACCATTACCCAGATAACACCAGGCGTGGGTGTATATCGTGCTGTTGTGGATGCTCAAGGCTTTCAGCTAGTTGCACGACTTCCCCGTGAACGTGCCTGTAATTTGAAGGCTGGGGAAACTGTTCAAGTGGTGTTTGATCCCGGGGAGCTTCACTTGCTGGAGTAGGAATAAGGAATAGGGAATGCAGAATAAGGATCAAAACCGCATTGCGGTTTTCGCCATACTCCCTGTCCTTGGCTTATGAATAAACGAAGGACCGGGGTTTCCCCCGGTCCTCTTAACCGATAGCGTCTTATGCGTGACTAAATATTAGAGTGGTTATTGGATACTATTCCTGAGTAGTATCGTTAAGGGGATTTTGGGCAGCAACAGAGAGCCGACTGTTAAGTTGAGCAATGTGACGGTCCATATCCTGGGACATAGATTGGAACATTTGTTTTGCTGTGGTATCATCCGTTGAAAGAGCGAAGGTTGCATAGGTACCTTTGGCTGCCTGGGCTGCGGCAGTGGCCTTTTGTAAATCACTTTGTACTGTCAATGTTTTGTACCTCCTAAAAATATATCTACTACTATTTTGAATGATAAGTGGCCTTTTTATACTGGTTTTAGTACATTCGTAATAGGAAAGTGGGATAAGCTATTAACTGGAATATATAAAAAATGATAGAATACTTTACGATTATTTCCTAACTTAGCAGGAAACAGCAAAAGTTTGCCGAAAAAAAATAAATTGTTCATTTTTTAAAACTAAAACAAATAGATAGGATGGGATATAAAAATGGCGAAGTTTGTGTACCTGTTTCATGAAGGCCAGGCAGAAATGCGGTCCTTACTGGGCGGTAAAGGTGCCAATCTGGCGGAAATGACCAATATTGGCCTGCCGGTACCACCTGGAATGACGATTAGTACGGATGCATGCAGAGAATATTATCGGCTCGGTAAACGTTTCCCTGATGGCATGATGGACCAGGTTTATCACAATCTGGCAGTGCTGGAACAGCAAGTTGGCAAGAAATTCGGTGATCTCCAAGACCCTCTACTGGTGTCAGTTCGGTCTGGCGCTGTATTTTCCATGCCTGGTATGATGGATACAATTTTAAATTTAGGGTTAAATAGCATTACCGTACAGGCTGTGGCCGCCAAAACCGGCAATGAAAAATTTGCTTATGATGCTTATCGTCGTTTTATTCAAATGTTTAGTGATGTGGTGCTGGAAATTTCCAAACATGACTTTGAACGAATTCTTGATGAATATAAGACAAAACAGGGAGTTATATATGATCAGGAACTTTCCGCTGAAACTTTAAAGAACCTGATTGTTGCATATAAAAAGTTAGTAAAAGAACGATCAGGGCAGGACTTTCCGGAAGATCCCCGGGATCAGTTAAGTATGGCGGTAGAAGCTGTATTCCGGTCCTGGAATAATGACCGGGCCATCATCTATCGTAATATGCACAAGATCGAACATGATCTGGGTACAGCTGTTAATGTCCAGTCTATGGTATTTGGTAATATGGGCGATGATTGCGGTACCGGTGTAGCCTTCACTCGTAATCCGTCAACCGGTGAAAAGGTTTTATACGGCGAGTTTTTGATCAATGCTCAAGGTGAGGACGTCGTAGCAGGCATCCGTACACCGCAACCGATCGCGAAGCTTAAAGATGAAATGCCTAGTGTGTTTGATCAGTTTGTTAAAACTGCCGAGCTACTGGAAAAACATTATAAGAATATGCAGGATATTGAGTTTACCGTTGAGCGGGGCAAGCTGTATATGTTGCAAACTAGAAACGGCAAACGGACAGCCCAAGCTGCGGTAAAAGTTGCTTATGATCTAGCGCATGAAGGTTTGGTTTCTAAGCAGGAGGCCATTTTAATGGTGGAACCTGGTCAACTTGACCAATTATTACACCGGCAGATTGACAGCAGTGTTAAATTAGAGGTAATTGCCTCCGGACTGCCCGCTTCCCCTGGTGCCGCGTCAGGCACAGTAGTTTTTTGCTCCGACGAGGCAGATCGTCTAGCTAAAAAAGGTCAAAAAGTGATGTTGGTCCGTACCGAAACTACACCTGATGATATCCATGGTATGATCGCGTCTCAAGGTATCCTTACCAGCAGAGGCGGAATGACCAGTCATGCCGCGGTTGTTGCCCGGGGTATGGGGAAACCGTGTATCTGCGGTTGTGAAGCCATTAAAATTAATTACGAACAAAAAATGATGACGATAAATGGCTTGGTGTTTAAAGAAGGCGATACAATTTCGATCGATGGTTCTACTGGCCGCGTTATTGCGGGAACAGTACCGATGAAGGAACCGGAACTTTCAAAGGAGTTTTTGGCGTTTTTAGGCTGGGCCGACGAAATTAAACGACTGGAAGTACGGGCGAATGCCGACACTCCGGAAGATGCCCGCAAGGCTCGGGAATTTGGTGCCAAGGGCATCGGCCTTTGCCGTACTGAACACATGTTTATGGGTCATGACCGCTTGCCCTATGTGCAGCAGATGATCCTTGCCCAGACTGAAGAAGCACGGTCTGAGGCATTGTCCCATCTCCTGCCGATGCAGGAAGGTGATTTTTACGGAATTTTTGAAGCGATGGAAGGATTTCCAGTGACCATTCGTTTGTTGGATCCTCCGCTCCATGAATTCCTGCCCCAGCGTGAGGAACTACTGATCGAAACTACAGAGCTGCGTACACTTGGTAATAATCCCGCGTTATTGGAGGAGAAGGAAGAACTACTTAAAAAGGTACAGGCGATGCATGAATTTAATCCGATGCTTGGCCATCGCGGCTGCCGTCTCGGTATTACTTTCCCGGAAATCTACGACATGCAGATCCGGGCTATCTTCCGCGCTGTCGCTCGGTTAACGAAGGAAGGCCGTAAAATTTTACCGGAAGTCGAAATTCCGTTGACTATTGATCTAAATGAAATGAAATTCTTCAACGAGCGTATCGAAAAAATCGCCCAAGAGGTGATGGACGAATTCGAGCTGCAGTTCCATTATGCCGCTGGAACCATGATCGAATTACCCAGAGCCGCTTTACTGGCCGATGAAATGGCCGAAGTAGCCGAGTTTTTCAGTTTCGGCACTAACGACCTGACCCAAACTACCCTTGGGTTCAGCCGCGATGATGCGGAAGGTAAATTCCTCAGCGACTATTTGGCAAAAGGGATCTTAAAGGAAAATCCGTTTATCGTGTTAGATCGCAAAGGTGTAGGTCAATTAATGCAAATTGCTACCGAACGGGGCCGTAAGACCCGTCCCAATTTACTAGTTGGTATCTGCGGAGAGCATGGTGGAGAGCCAAGTTCTGTTGAGTTCTGTCACCAGATCGGTCTGGATTTTGTAAGCTGTTCTCCTTTCCGGGTGCCAATCGCCCGACTAGCAGCCGCTCAGGCTGCCGTCAGCGGTGGGGATGTGCCTGGTGGAACTCGATAAAAGCGGTAATAGGTAATGGGTAATAGGTAATAGGTAATGGGTAATCAGTAATCAGTAAATCGGGAATAGGGTGAAACCGCATTTGCGGTTTTACCCTATTTTTTGGATTTCGATCCCTACTCCCCATTTCCTACTCCCTCCCTTTGGATATAGAAAAGGCAGCTTATGTATGGTACAATAACATATTATAGATTAATAAACTCTAACGGAGGTCTTAAGTTATGGGAAAAACGCTAGCTGCAAAAATTATTAGTGAGCATTTAATTAGTGGCCGATTGGTTCCGGGTGAGGAAATCAGCATTCGTATCGATCAAACTCTTACCCAGGATTCGACGGGAACTATGGCATATCTTCAACTGGAGGCTATTGAGGTACCCCGGGTTAAAACAAAACTATCGGTTGCCTATGTAGACCACAATACCCTACAATCCGGCTATGAAAGCGCTGACGACCATTTGTTTATCCAAACAGTCGCCGCTAAGCATGGTATTGTATTTTCAAAACCCGGCAATGGTATTTGCCATCAGGTTCATTTAGAGCGGTTTGGCCGTCCTGGCTGTACATTGCTTGGCTCGGATAGCCATACCCCCACTGGCGGCGGTATTGGGATGCTGGCCATGGGTGCCGGTGGTCTGGATGTAGCTGTAGCGATGGCCGGAGGGCCCTATTATCTACCAATGCCGAAAATATGTCGGGTAACATTGACGGGTAAGCTTGCACCATGGGTTAGTGCAAAAGATATAATTTTGGAACTGCTTCGAAAACTGACGGTTAAGGGTGGCGTAGGCCGCATCTTTGAATATGCAGGTGATGGCCTAGAAAATCTTACTGTCCCTGAGCGGGCCACCATTACGAATATGGGAGCCGAATTGGGGGCAACCACTTCGCTGTTTCCCAGTGACGCAATGACACTACAATTCCTGAAGTCCCAGGGTCGGGAGGCTGACTGGAAACTCATGGAGGCAGATGCGGACGCCGTTTATGATGAAGAGGTCCTGATCAATTTGAATGAACTTGAACCGCTTGTAGCAGCACCGCATAGCCCGGATAATGTTGTACCTGTACGGACTGTTAAAGGGGTAAAGGTAGATCAAGTTGCAATTGGCAGTTGTACCAATGCTTCCTATATGGATTTAGTGAAAGTAGCTAAAATACTGGAGGGAAAACGGGTACATCCGGAGGTCTCCTTAGTTATTGCGCCAGGCTCCAGAGAAGTACTGGGGATGCTGGCTGATCACGGTGCTTTAAGCATTATGCTGCGGGCTGGTGCGCGCATTTTAGAAGCCGCCTGTGGGCCTTGTATCGGGATGGGGCAGTCTCCTAAGTCCGGTGGTGTTTCTGTGCGGACCTTTAATCGTAATTTTGAGGGACGTAGTGGTACGCCTGATGCTCAGGTGTATCTAGCAAGCCCTGAAATCGCGGCTGTTACAGCCCTGACGGGGGTGCTTACAGATCCGCGGGAATTTGGCGAACCTGCAAGCATTAACTTGGATGTTAAGCCTATTCAAGACGATAATTTATTTATATACCCGCCGGCCATCGGGACGGAGGTACAAGTGGTTAAGGGGCCGAATATAAAACCCTTCCCGCGTGCCCAGAAGCCTCCGACAACACTCAACACTCAGGTGGTATTAACAGTAGGCGACAACATTACCACCGACCATATCATGCCTTCCCATGCCCATCTATTGCCATACCGTTCCAATATTCCTCATTTGGCAAAATATTGCTTCGGTGGTGTTGATCCGCAGTTTTCAGCACGCTGCTTAGAGAAAGGCGGCGGGATTATCATTGCCGGTTCCAATTACGGACAGGGATCAAGCCGTGAACATGCTGCGTTGGTGCCGCTCTATCTGGGCATTCGTGCGGTAGTTGCTAAATCCTTCGCCCGCATTCATAAAGCGAACTTGATTAATTTTGGCATCCTCCCATTAGTCTTTGTTAATCCGCAAGACTATGATAACTTAGAACAGGATCATGTGATTGTGATCGAGGATTTGACTAGCCAAGTGGAAAATAGCGATATAGTGGTAGCCCGTAATGTAACCACCGGGCAGGATATCATGTTGTCCTGGGAAGCTACTTCACGTCAACGGGATACGATTTTGGCGGGCGGTACTCTTAACCTGGCTAAACAGGGTAGTAAGTAAAAATACTTTCATATACAAAAAGACCGCCCTAGGGCGGTCTTTTTGCTAGCTAATCTAAGGCGAGAATTAGGAGAATGAGGATTAAAAACAAGATAAACGCGAGATCTTCAGTACATAGTCCCAGAAAAGCCATTAGAAAATCCTCCTTTTCCAAAGAATTGATACCAGGGTTTACAATACATAATATGAGTTGTGTTTTAGTGATGTGAGTCAGAGAACACCCAATTTAGGGAGTTAAATAATCCCAGGCAGGAGCCATTGTAACTAAACACGAAGGTAATATATAAGACGGCTTACCGCTTTCGCCAAAGGCTCGGAGTAAGCCGGGTTTTCTAAAGTTGTGGAGGGTGATGATGATGGATCAAGCACAAACATTAGATCAAACGTTACGAATCCTTGGGATTGCCGGAAGCCTGCGAAAGGGGTCTTATAACATGGCAGCTCTGAGGGCGGCTCAGGAAAGGATGCCTGAGGGAATGAAGATGGAGATATTCGATTTGGCAACTATTCCACTCTATAACGGGGATGTGGAGCTGGCTGGCATACCTGATTCTGTACAACGGTTCAAGGCTAAGATCAAGCAGGCCGATGGGCTGTTGATCGCTACACCCGAATATAATTACTCTGTCTCGGGAGTACTGAAGAATGCTATCGACTGGGCATCACGCCCGCCGAAGGATACGCCTTTGCCCAGAAAACCGGTTGCGATCATGGGCGCATCCGTGGGTGTTTTTGGTACTGCCCGGGCTCAATACGATTTACGCAAGATCTGTGTCTGTTTAAATGCGTTTGTCCTCAATCGGCCGGAATTGTTTATTGCGAAGGCCCAGGAAAAATTTGATGCTACGGGCCAGCTTACCGATGAGGAAACAGGTAAGCGTATCCGGGAACTTCTTGAAGCTTTTCAGAGTTGGATACTACGTTTGGGTAGGGAGTAGGGAAACGATTAACCGCAGAGGCGCAGGGGACGCAGAGGGGAAGGATTTTAAGCTATATAGTTATCTATAAAAAGTAACCCTTTGCGTCTTAGCGCCGTGGTGTTCAAGAAATCATTTTCGACAGGTAACGAAGAAATCAAATTTAACACCACGACGCAAAGATAGGTAATAAACTGCGGTTGAATTAGGTTACTACCTGCCCTTAGTAGGTAATTTTTTTTGCAAGTTTGTATTGACAGAATTTGGCTAATGACTTACAATTTAGTTAACGAACGTTAACTAAGGAGAGGTGATGGTCTGTGACGTATTATTTTGGCGAAGGGAAAAAAGGAGCACTATTGCAGTCTGCGATCGAACTAATTGCAGACCGTGGCTATGACGCCGTCTCTGTACGTGACATTGCCAAAGCGGCGGGCGTGTCGGAAGCGGCTCTATACAAACATTATAAAGGGAAAGAGGACATGGCTTTATTCATCTTCCGCGAAATTGTGAGGGATTATGCAGGGCGGGTTTTAAATATCAGGGAACAGCAAATCCCAACTGTTGAAAAACTGTGTCAGATCGTAAATCTTACCTATGATTTATTTCAAATTCGTCCCGCGGAGGTTCGTTTTGCTTTACTCTCACAATACAACTTTTGGGACCTGGTGGAAGAGGAAGTTAAGCCGCATTTTCATATCAAGGCCATCTTGGAGGATGGGATGCAGCGCGGTGAAATCCCACAGCAGGAGGTATATTTCTGGATTGCGGTCTATACGGGGGTAATGCTGCAGCCATTGGCTCAATACCAGTATTTTGCTGATGTACTGCCAGAGCTACCAATTTTGAAAGAAAAGGTTTGCGCCATGGTGCGAAAGCTTGTTTCATAAGAGGAGGACAGTGTATGGATCTGCAAATAAAGCTAGCCGCTTTGCAGGAAAGCCAAAAACAAATATTACAGGAGTATGAAGCTGTAGTAAAGGAATATCAAGCGACGGATGTATTGCAGCAAAACGTATTATTGCGGCAGGAAATAGGGGATTGTAAAGTACTGATTGAGCAACTTGAGCAAAAAGGGCAGGTCATGTCAGCAGAAAATCAGCATTTGCGTATTGCGCTGCGGGATCAGATTGCTGATGAGAAGCTTAATATCCTCAAGATATCCCGGGAAAAACTGGCGACTTACTTTCAGGCGCAGACTGCCGCTTATGAGAACGGTCTGACGGCAGCCGAAGCGGAACTCCGCCATGAACTTCAGAATCTACAGTCTGCAGCCGAGCGAAATTTGGACGAAACTAAGGATGTGTATAAGGTTAAGCTGCAGTCTTTGGCTGAAGAATTATATATAAGCATCCAGGCACTGCGCGAACAATTTGCCATGGCCAAGCAGAACTTGTTTGCCAATGTAGAAACCCGATTTGCGGACTTAGCTGCGGGCGAGATCAGTGAAGCGCAAATGCAGCGGCGCATCAAGCAAAACGAAATTGAAATGCTCGTCGGGCTTAATTGGGTTAATAAAATTGGTATTTTTTTAATCTTGCTAGGCGTGGGTGCTGCTGCGAAGTATACCTATGTCACCTGGTTTAATGCGCACCTGAAAGGAATGTCTTTCTTTTTGCTGGGTGGATTGCTGTTAGCTTGCGGGGAATGGTTTTATCGGAAGACCAAGGATGTGTTCGCATCAGGCTTGATTGGTGGCGGTATATCTGTATTATACTGTGCAACCTTTTACAGTTATTTTCTACTCAAGACCATTGAGCTTAACACAGGTTTGGTCTTATCCTTGTTAGTAACGTTAGTAGCAGTGGTACTATCTGTGAGGTATAAGTCGCAAACTGTTTGCGCACTGGGCCTTGTGGGCGGATATCTACCATTTTTTACATATATATCTACTTTTGGCTTGGCAGGCGGAGATCACTATGTGGCCATGGGGTATCTGCTGCTCCTGAATATGTCCGTGTTACTGGTTTCCTTCCGACAACAATGGCACATTATTAATTATATTAGCTTTGTCTGTCATATCCCTTCGCTGGTGTACGTGGTTTTTGAGGCGCCAAGCACGGCTGTTGGCATCACCTATGCCGCGGTGGCTTTTCCGCTCTATACTGCTATAATCTTGGCTTATCCCTTTAAACATCATATCAGTCTTAAAAAGGCGGACGTGATATTACTGGGCCTAAATACGTTTTTTAGCTGCTTAGTGTTGTATTTGCTGCTGGAGAAAGCCGGCTTACATAGCTACAAGGGACTACTGGCTTTAAGCTTCTGCCTTATTTATACCGGCTTAGGCAAATTCACGGACCGGTATCTGCCGGATGAAAAATACGCTAATCTTGTATTGTATTCAGCAGCCCTAACCTTCGCGGTGTTAATGGTACCCTTCCAGTTGGGGGTAAAATGGATATCGATGGGGTGGCTGGTGGAAAGTTTAATCCTGATTATCTATGGATGTAGAAAACGCTTGAGCCAACTGGAAAAAGCGGGCTGGATTATTTTCGCTTTGTGCCTAACTGCGTTTTACCTCCGTGATTATCCTGATCTTCATACTAAACATGAGGTATTTATACGCTGGAAATATTCCTTCGTGATCATAGGGATGGTCGGCGTGATGCTGACGTATCTGCAGGATCTTAAAGCCCAAGGCGTAAGCCGCTATGGCAGGATGGTCGAAAAAATAGCCCTGTTCAAAAACTTTACTCTCGTTAATCTCTGGCTGTATCTGCTATCGATGAGCTCTTGGCTGCTTAAAGACGTGATACCGAGAAACGGCATACTACACAGCTTTTATGATTGGCTGATCATCGCCGTGGTTACGATTGCCTTCGGTTATGCGACTTTACGCATTCCGATCATCTATGACCGCTTTGTACGCTATTTTAGCGGAAGCTTATTTCTTCTGGGGGCGCTGATTTGTGCAGGAGTTAATACTCTGCTTCCGGTATGGCCGAGTATGGGGAGTAGTACTACGGGGCATTTGGCTTTTGTAATTTTGTGCATCTTTAACATACTGGTCCTGCTTTGCGTCCGGGAGTTACTTGTTGCTGTTATCAAGGGAAAATACCTAAACCTCGAATACTACCCGTTGTGCATGAGTGTTTACTTGCTTGGCACGGCTACCGGCTTCCTGAGCGTGCAATTTAGGTTACAGGATACACACCTGCTGTTTAGTTTTACCTATTTGATGATTGCAATTGGTTCTATCTGGTACGGTTTTAATAAACGGTATATTTATATCCGCCAGTTTGGGCTTGGGCTTGCATTACTAGCTACGACAAAATTATTTATCTATGATTTGGCATATTTGACTGCTCTCTACAAGATACTGGCTTATTTCTGCTTTGGATTGGTACTTCTGGGGATCTCCTTTATGTATCAAAAATTAAAAAACAGTAGAGAGGGGCAGAATTTTGAACAGAATATGTAAAGTGTTAATAGCCGCTCTGTTCATCTTTGCACTCGGCTTAGATGGGAGGGCGCTGGCGGAGGTAGGGCAGCAGAACTGGAGCCATGTAGCGGAAATCCAGGCGGAAGGAACCAGCAAGTATAAGGCAATCTTCCTTGACGGGACAGTCTATGAACAGGCTTTGCCCGATCTGGGCGACCTGAGGATTATTGATGGGCAAGGACAGTTTGTTCCTTATTATATCCGGCAAGGCTATGCAGCGGAACAGCAAAATACGGTTACTTATCCTACTTCGCTTATCTCGACGATACAAGAGTTGGGGGATACTCTGATCGATTTTCGCATTCACCCCATCAAAGTCGATGAGGACATTGCCGGAAATAAGCTGGTATTTATGCTGCCCCGCTGCGAATTCTTAAAGCATGTTGAACTTTATGGCGGCTATGACGGGTTCCAGTGGCAGTGGGTAAAACGAGATTATCTCTATCGGGTAAAGGAACTGGAAAAAAACGAGATTGTGTTGGATAATGTTAAAAAATTCAGTTACTATCGGCTGCGGATTTTGGATAATGCGGAAAATATTACCTTGATGCCGAGCCAATTGGTACGCAATGTGTCTAATATACAGTGGCAGCGATATTTACAAAGTACAGAACTGCCTTTTGAACTGAAGACAAATAATAACACTACTGTAGTTACACTACAGAATAGCCAGCATTTACGCATTAAACAGATTAATTTGGATGTGGAAGAAAATTTTCAGCGCAAATTTGAAGTATCTGCCGATTCACAACTGATAGCTGTCAAACCTGCAGAACTTTATAAGTTGAAATTTCAAAATGTGGATATTGTAAACACCACCATTAATTTTGGAGATCGTGCCGCAATGGCTTCCCCAATCCAGCTCAAAATATATAATCGTGATGACCGGCCGCTAACGATTCATAAAGTAGTAGTAGCATACTTTGTGGACAAATTGGTTTTTACAGACACAGGCAGTCCGCCTTATCGTTTGCTCTGGGGGAATGACAAGGCCGTAAAACCCGTCTATGAATTGGCGTTGCAGGCCAAATATATTGAAGATGAACCGCAGGATGTAGGTACTTTTGGACTTGCGGAAACAGCATCCAAAAAGGGGTTGCCCATACCGCAAGTGCAGTTATTTAATTTTGTCGTCGCAGTCATCTCCATCGGATTAGTGCTGCTTCTAGCCCGTAAATTACAGGATAAGCAGTAACACGACCGTATAATCAAAGGAGGAAAGTGGGCAATTATGAAAGCAGTATTACGACTGTTATTTCGTTATCTATTTCAGTTAAAAATGGCTAACTTTGAGAGAATCGTCTTTAATGGGCCAACCATTATTCTCCCCAACCATGTATCTTTTCTTGACGCCGTATTCTTATATCTGTTTTTACCCGATAACGTATATTTTGTAGTTAATACTGCCATTGCGAAAAGATTTGCCATTTTTTTAAGAAAACGCAATTATGTTACTGTTGATCCTCTAAATCCCTATTCCATAAAAAAGATTGTGGAAGTGGTACGTCTGAACCAGCCGGTCGTTTTATTCCCCGAAGGAAGGATTACCACGACCGGTGGATTGATGAAAGTCTACAGCGGGGTTGGTTTTATCGCCCTAAAAACGGGAGCTACAATCTATCCTTTAATTTTCTCGGGCCCAGAGTATTCTAAATTATCCCGACTGCGATACAAGGTGCGGACCCGTTGGTTTCCGCAAGTGAGTATTTATGTGGACAAACCGATTGTAATTGGGGTTGACCGGTCCAAAAGTTTTAAGCTTCAGAAACAGGAAATTAGTAATAAAATACTTACATTATTACAGCAGGCAATGTTTCAGGCCAAGGAGCACTGGCGTGAAGCGACCAATTTATTTGATCAGTTAGGTCTCGCTGGTGTTGTTCATGGCGTGCATAAAGTGATGGCGGAGGATATCGGTGGTGCAGTTACATACAAACAGGGTATGATCGGCAGTTATGTATTAGGACGAAAGCTGGCGGGATTACTGCAGGGGGAAGAGCGGGTGGGAGTATTACTGCCCAATTCCATCGGCCATCTAGTAACACTGTTTGGTTTGTTCTACCTGGGGAAAACGCCGGCTATTCTTAATTTTAGTGCGGGTCTGCAGAATAACCTGGATTGCGCCCAAACCGCGGAGGTTAAAAGTATCCTCACATCCCGGCTGTTTGTGGAGAAGGCCGGTTTTGGCGATTTAATCAGTCACTTGGCAGCAATATATCGGATTATCTACCTGGAAGATGTGAAGGATACCATTACGATTGCTGACAAGGTCAGAGGTTACAGCTGCTATCTAAGGGGGGACAAAGCGTTTCCCGGTCAGGTCTCCCGATTGGTTTTGTTCACCAGTGGCAGTGAAAGCAAACCCAAGGGGGTAGTGCTCAATCACTCCAATATCATGGCCAACATCAACCAGATCTCCTGTGTTATCGACTATACGCATCAGGATAAAATGTTGAATGCGTTGCCGATGTTTCATTCCTTTGGTTTAACGGCAGGGACGCTGTTGCCAATCTTATCCGGTGTGGAAGTCTTTTTATATCCTAGTCCGCTGCATTATAAGGTTGTACCCGAGATCGCCTATGACCGCAATGCTTCTATTCTGTTGGGTACGCCGACCTTTTTGATGGGCTATGCTAAATATGCCAATAGTTATGACTTTTATCGAATTCGATATGTACTAGCCGGTGGCGAAAAATTGAAGGATGATGTGCGGAGCATCTGGCTGGATAAATTCGGCCTGCGCATATTAGAAGGGTATGGCACCACGGAAACGGGACCGGTATTAAGTTTGAATACACCGCTTTTCTACCGCAAGGGTACGGTGGGTAAATTTCTGCCTGGTATTTCATGGCAGACGGAGGAAGTTGAAGGGATTTCCGAGGGTGGAAACTTACTGGTCAAAGGTCCGAACGTGATGGAGGGATATCTGTTATATGGAACGGGATTTGTACCGGCGGAGCAGTGGTACAACTGCGGTGATGTGGTGTCGGTAGATGCCGACGGATTTATCACAATTAAAGCACGGGTGAAGCGTTTTGCGAAGATTTCCGGAGAAATGGTTAGTTTGGATCTGGTTGAACAACTTGCACAGGCCTGTTTTGGCACCGATAAAAATGCTGCTATTAATATCTCGGACGAGAAAAAGGGCGAAAGAATTGTGCTGTTTACAATGCACAAGACAGCTGCCAAGCAGCAATTGCGAGAATTTTTAAGTCAGTCCCGGCATGGCATGCTGCTCATGCCAGCTGAGATTATTGTTGTGGATAAAATCCCTCTATTGGGCAGTGGGAAAGCAGACTATGTGGCATTAAAGGCTGCGGCCGGCAAGGAGCAGGGCGATGCGAAGTTTTAAACCATCACCGATACGGGCGTTGCTGTTTGCGCAGTTTTTATCTGCCTTTGTGGATAATATGATTTTCGTTATTGCCTGGGCAATAATTATCAGGGATCAATATCCGGGTTATTATTTACCTTTGGTGCAAAGTATGTTTTTTGGCGTTTATATCATATTGTCTCCCTGGGTAGGACGTCTCGCGGATAAAGAACCGAAGGCCAAAGTCTTGATCATAGGTAATATGTTAAAAACATTAGGCGTTATTTTGTTGGCTGTACACGTAGATCCGGCCGTGAGTTACGCTGTGGTTGGGGTGGGTGCAGTCGTATACAGCCCGGCGAAATATGGAATTCTACCCTTTCTGGTCCGAGGTGAGGATGAACTCTTGCGGGCTAACTCCAGTCTGGAGAGCTATACCATCGTAGCAATCCTTACTGGCTCGGTGGCTGGGGGATATTTATCCGATATCTCGATAGTTCTGGCGCTTGGAGTTTGCGTACTACTGTATGCCTTGTCGATTGCAATTAATACATATATTCCTCAAGATCCGGGGAACCGTTCCATGGCATATCGACATGCTCTCCAGGAGTTTTTTGCAGATACGTCGGCCTTACTAAAGATGCCCCAAAGCCACTATTCACTATGGGGTACAGGCTCTTTTTGGATGACCTCATCAGTACTGCGTTTGATCATTTTTGCCTGGCTACCGGTTACCCTGGGGATTCATAGCGGCACTAAGATTAGTATGATCATCGCTGTAACCGGCGTCGGCATTGCCTTGGGCGCGATGATAACACCCTTTTTCATTTCAATGAAAACTTACACCAGAACGGCTTGGTTTGGTTTGGCCATGGCGATGTGTGTGTTTGCCTTCACCCTGATCAATACCATGCCGTTTACGATACTGTTTCTGTTCTTGATTGGTTGTTTTGGAGGGATCTTCATCGTACCGATGAACGCTTGTCTACAGCAGGTTGGGCATACAACCGTGGGGGCGGGGAAGACTATCGCAGTACAGAATTTTGTCGAGAATAGTATGTCCTTTGCCGGTGTAGGGATTTATACGATCGCCACAGGGGCCGGAGTTTCGGTTAATGTTTCTGTCGCAGTTGCCGGCACAGTGCTGCTACTATTTGTGACCTACCTGATGCTGTTGGCCAGACAGAAAAACGTGGGCTGTGATTGCTGATCGAATTGTTCCACGTAAGTAAGGCCATACTAAAACGAGGTGATTACGTGGATTTGCCAAACTTTAAACGACTACCAAGACATATTGGGGTAATTCCTGATGGTAACCGTCGGTGGGCTATGGAGCGGGGATTAAATAAAGAGGATGGTTACTCCCATGGGGTTGATCCAGGGTTTCAGTTATATGAGACATGCTTGGCGCTAGGTATTGAGGAAATGACCTTTTATGGATTTACCAACGATAACACCAAACGTCCTGTTGAACAGAGAATTGCCTTTCAAAGGGCTTGCGTGGATGCAGTAGATATACTGGCCCACCGTGATGCGGCATTACTGGTAGTAGGTAATGCGGGTTCTACGATGTTTCCTGCAGAACTAAAACCCTATACCACACGACAGGTGTTCGGGCGTAACCTGATGAAAATTAACTTTTTAGTTAATTACGACTGGCATTGGGATATCAGTCATGCGTTACAAGCAGGTTCTCATAAAGGGGAGTCACGCAAAAAACTGCTTGAATCAATTGCATCTGCGGATGTATCACGTATCGATTTAATTATCCGCTGGGGCGGGCGACGGAGGCTAAGTGGTCTATTGCCACTTCAATCTGTGTATGCGGATTTCTATGTGCTGGATGACTTCTGGCCAGCTTTTAAATTGGACCATTTATGGGCTGCCCTCCGCTGGTATGAAGAGCAGGATGTTACGCTGGGAGGATAAGAACTGTCTAACCGCCAAGAGCACCAAGAAAAACAGAAGTATATATTCAGGATATCCATAGTCGTCAGGAGTCAGAATGAGAACGGACGATTTATCGTCTCGAAATATTCTGACTCCTGAATTCTGAATACCTGAATAGTAACAGTACAAGTTAGGGTGGGATAAAATGACAAACATAGCGTAACAAATACAACGTAGTTTGTGGTATAATTATTAATAACACCTATCTGATGGTATAAAAGGAGAGATTTGAAGATTATATGGACAGTAGCCCTTATCTTGGAATATTAGTGGCGATTTCCCTTGTTCTTCTGAATGGGTTTTACGTGGCGGCAGAATTTTCATTAGTAAAGATCCGGGCAACGAAGGTGGACGAGTTGATCCAGGAAGGCAGTCTGCGGGCGGTAGATGTAAAAGAGATATTGTCAAAACTTGATGCATACCTCTCCGTTTGTCAGTTGGGTATTACACTTGCGTCCCTAGCTTTGGGCTGGATTGGTGAACCTGCGATTTCTCGCGTGCTACAGCCAGTATTTAGTTATTTAAATATTCCGGCGGCCTATAGCTCCCCTGTTTCCATTATAATTGGTTTCACACTAATTACCGTCCTGCATATCGTATTTGGAGAGACTGTTCCCAAATACTATGCGATTAGGAAAAACGAAGCCACTACCTTTAACTTAGCGATATTTTTAAAGGCTTCATATATATTGTTTTATCCTATCGTTTATATTTTAAACGGCCTATCCAACGCCGTATTGAGATGGATAGGCGTAGATCCTTTAGAGGTGGATGCACTGCATTCTGAGGAAGAGTTGCGGATGATTGTCAGTGCCTCCCATGCCGGCGGCATGATTGACGCGATTGAAAGTGAGCTGATTGACAACGTTTTTGAGTTTTCAGAAACGATGGCTCGTGAAGTTATGGTATCGCGTAAAGAGATGGTTTGCTTCTATTTAGACGATACGGAGGAAACAGTATTACAGGTGGTTGAAGATTGTAATCATGCACGATATCCGATTTGTGACGGCGATAAGGATAATGTGGTGGGCATTGTGCATATTCGGGAGTTATTTAAGGATATCCAGAAGAAGACCTTTGACTTACGGAAATACCGTGATAATGTTTTGATTGTGCCTGAAAGTGTATCGATTTCTTTGCTCTTCCAGTCTATGCGCAGCAAAAAGATGCATATGGCTGTCGTGGCTGATGAATACGGCGGTACCGCAGGATTGCTCACTCTTGAAGATATTATCGAGGAAATTGTCGGCGATATTTATGATGAACACGAGACCGTGGTACGGGAAATCGTCAAAATAAATGAAAACACCTATGAAATTAATGGGCTCACAAATGTTGAAGATGTAGCCGAAGCATTGGATATTGCAATTGGAGAACATGAAGAAGATACCATTGGCGGTTATATTTTTGGGCAGCTTGGCCGCAAACCACGCACCGGGGATGTTATTACAATTGATCATTATGAGTGTCGCGTTGCTCAAACAGCCGGTACGCGTATTGTAAAAATTGTTGCGCAACGGATGATAGACCAGACCGAAGATGAACAAGCGGTCTCATAAAGACCTAATCCTTGATCCAACAAAGAGCCGTTGATAGTAAATTATCAACGGCTCTTTGTTCTTGCGGAAAACAATATTTATTTTATGACAACTTTGTACTTTCTCAACCATGCATCGGTTTGAATGAGGTAAGCAAATAACTGTGGGGTGCTCATTAACTGTCCGAAATACGGGATGCTGGTAGTAGCACCGCTTGTTGCGATATCGCGGAGGACTTGAGTATCGATTAAGGGCAAAAGCGGAGAGGTGGTGTCGTCTAAAATGTCGAGCATACCCTTTTGCGTGGCTTTAAGATAAGCGGGATTATGCGTTTTAGGATAGGGGCTTTTTTGACGCCAGAGTACGTCTTCGGGTAGAACGTCAACCAGGGCTTTGCGCAACAACCCTTTTTCCCGTTTTTCATAATATTTCATTTCCCAGGGCACATTCCAGACATATTCGAGTAAACGGTGGTCGCAAAAAGGAACGCGAACTTCCAGGCCTACCGCCATACTCATCCGATCTTTGCGATCTAGTAAGGTGGTCATAAAGCGGGTAATATTGAGGTAAAACATTTCACGCATGCGGGCAGCCACAGGGTCTTCACCAGATAACCGTGGGACTTCGTCCAAAGCTTCCAGATATCGGTCGTTAACATATGCTTCGGGTTTGATCATTTCCCGGGCTTCGGCTGACAGGATACGGGCCCGTTCGGAAATTTGGCGCAGCCAGGGAAAGGTTCCTGCACTTAAAGCTTCGGGATTATAAAACCAGGGATACCCGCCGAAAATTTCATCGGCGCATTCGCCAGAAACTGCTACGGTGGCGCCTTTTTTTATTTCCCGGCAGAAAACATAAAGAGAAGAATCAATGTCAGCCATACCCGGTAAATCACGGGCCTCCATGGCGGGGATTAGGTATTCGTAAAGTTCTGGCGTATCTATGAATACTTGATGATGGATGGTGCCGAAGTACTTAGCCATGCGTTCTATCCAGGGGGTATCAGAATTAGGCTGAAATATACTTGGCTTAAAATGAACATCGTTGTCAACATAATCTATGGAATAGGTGTTCAGAGTACCAAACCCGTTTTTGGCATAAGCCCTGGCTGCGAAAGCAGTCAAAGCGCTTGAATCCAGACCACCCGACAATAGTGCGCAGACGGGTACGTCGGCGACCAATTGGCGAATGGCGCTGTCTTCGAGTAGTTTGCGTACTTGGGCCACGGTAGTGTCAAAATCATCGGTGTGGGGTCTGCTTTCTAGTTTCCAATACGGCCAGGTGCGTAGACCGTTACGGTTATAGGACATGCAGTAGCCTGGTTTTAGTTCATAAATATTACGGAATACGCCATGTCCGGGCGTACGTGATGGTCCCATGCAGAATATTTCTGCAAGGCCTTCCTGATCAACTTCCGGTGGAACAGCGGGATGGGTAAGCAATGCTTTTAGTTCGGAACCAAATAGCATGGCACTCCCTCGCCTGGTGTAAAATAATGGTTTAACACCAGCACGATCGCGGGCAATAAATAAGTTCTGCGCTGCATCATCCCAAATGCCGAAGGCAAAGATTCCGTTAAAACGTTCTACACATGCCGGACCCCATTCGATATAGGAAACAAGTAGTACTTCGGTATCACTGGTAGAGGTGAAGACATAACCCCGCGATTGAAGTGCGCTGCGAATTTCGGGGGTATTATATAATTCACCGTTATACGTAATGATGTAATTTTGACCGCCTTTGGAGCGAATCATCGGTTGGGCGCCACCCGCTGGGTCAACTACGCTTAGGCGGCGGTGCACAAATGCAGCATGGGTCGATTGCCACATGCCTTCTGCATCCGGCCCGCGCCGGGCCAAGGTTTCGCGCATGGCGGCCAAAATTGGGCGCTGTTTTGTTAAATCTACTTCCCAGTCTATCCATCCAGCTATTCCACACATAGCAACTGCTCCTTCCTTTTGGAAAACAAAGCCATAATAACGAGATCGTTACCCAAAGGACACCTATTTCTGAAAATTATTAGCGGGGCACTAAACAATCTTTGTTTACCGCCACACTTGTATTTATACTATCGTTCTTACGGCTGCGTTACGATTATCACTAAAATACGCTATATATGTATATTCCGGGAGAATAGGTTTTGCCACTATAATATCGTTTTATCTGATGCATGGAGTTTAGTAATGCTTTCTATACTACTAAGTAAGGAAGTAAAACAGAAAGGAATTAGACAAAACAAGCAGAATAATACAAAGAATTATCTGATGTCTTAAAACTGGACCATAGGGGGTAGTTAAGATGCATATTGTTGAACAAGCTTTCCAGGTGAAGGAAAGAACCAGCGTTGTGAAGGCGGAATATCCAACTAAAGACCTGTTCCAGGTATTTGTAAAAGGTCGTTTGCAGGATCAAGGAACCTATTTCATTAAAGGGGGAAATATTGATTTCGGGTTTGATTGCCTTGTACCTGGTGATATAGTGCAAATGTTTTATTGTATAGAATAAGGGATTAGGAATTTAAATGTAAGTGTATTGCTAAACAGAGGATCTTTGCGGTTCGTTGAATTAAGGATTATTGCACCACCGGCATTGACCAAACATATTATGCTTGTAGCTAGATATGTTTGGAAAGAAGGCTGATGGGTAATATGAGCAAAATCCGGAACCGTGAAGCAGAAACATTTGATCGATTAATCAAGCAGGTAAAAGTACTTGTTCCGATACCCCAGTATAGTATTTTTTTCAGTCCACAGGAACTGGAGTTTATTGGGCAGGGCTTATTTAAAATTGTTTTTAAGCATGGAGATAAAGCTGTCAAATATTTTAAATTTCGGCGTATTTCAAAACAAGATGTGGAAAAGTTTACGCATCTGGCTACGCTGGGGAGCTTTGAACAATTTTTTCTAAATGGGGAGCGATGGATTGCCACGAATTTTATTCAAGGTAATAAAATACCCAAAAGAGCTAAGACTTGCTGTCTAAACATTTCCGCAATTGAAAGGCTTAAAGAAGACATGTACGCCTGTTTAGAATTAGGTTGGGCTCCTAATGATCTGCACTTCGGCAATTTTTTAGTTGAGCCTACGGGTCGCATTCGGTGTATAGATGTGGATTTATTTAATGATATTCGGGAATATGACGCGAATAAAAAAGCCCGTGCTATAAAAAGTGCTACAGCACGGATTGAGGCGCTCTATCAGAAAATGCTAAAATTAGGTCGTTAAAACAAGACCCTATGTATAATGTTCCAGTTTACGGTAATAATAGACCCTGTAAAAAGATCTGGGGGTGGATTATGCATAGTTTACGGTTTTGCGAAAATAACCTAAAAGATGAGGCTATGAAAAATTTAATGGAAAAGACTAAAGCTGAATTTCCCAATGTGAATATATCGGCCGAACCTTGCCTTGGTCATTGCGGGGACTGTACGACAGCATATATGGCCATGGCTGATGACACGCTGGTGACCGGTGATACCACACATCTGCTATTTGAACGGATAAAAAACAGAATTGGGGAACGGGAAGTGGCGTATGACAGGAAGAAGCCTTAAAGGCTTTTTGTTTTTGACAAAAAACAAGGGGAGAAATAAAAATTATTACGATCGATTACTATATTTTAACTTTATGGGGCAGGGGTATGGTTGCGCGGCGACGAACTAAATAGTGTAAGAAACAGTTTACTAAAGGAGTGAAATGAAATATGGAACGCGATGAGCAGGCTTTAGTAGGGTTTAGTGTAGAGCGGACACAGCGTCTAGGGGGTGCAGAGATCTGGAGCATTCGCACTAGCGAAGATTGGGAGATTATAGGACAGGCTTTTGTCGTCTATCCCGAATTTGAAGTTTGCCAGGTCATGTTAGCTGTCGAAGCAGATTACATGGAAGAAAGTGAAAATATTCTTGACCTTCTTCTGGACACTCTTGGCGTAGACGAATTTGTTTGTTCGCTGGCCGAGTGGAAAGAGGATATCTATTCTGATGATGATGATGATGATGATGATGAAATAGAAGATCTCGAGGATGAAGTGATCGACTAAGTATGCAAAGCTGCCTAGCCAGGCAGCTTTTTTATCTTATAAGTATATAATTTTTGAACCGCAGAGGCGCAGAGGAATAAAAGTATAAGCTATATATTTATCTATATAAAGTAACCCTTTGCGTCTTAGCGTCGTGGTGTTCAAAAACTATTTTCGACGGGTGCAACGAAGAAAAATCAGATTTAACACCACGACGCAAAGACGCAAAGGGA
>Ga0074193_1001519_pt1 | contig 27266 bp, 22 predicted proteins | sample EPASupsiteHSE605_FD_64523 | JGI IMG/M metagenome (GOLD analysis project Ga0074193, IMG submission 64523) | Bioremediated contaminated groundwater from EPA Superfund site, New Mexico - Sample HSE6-05 | ecosystem: Environmental > Aquatic > Deep subsurface > Groundwater > Contaminated ... | reverse complement strand
CAGGTGCTGCAAAAGGTATTGCTGCAAAGATGAATATCGAAAAGTTGCTTGATATTAAGATTAATTCCTGCAATCTTTTCAGAAAGCAGATAGCGTAAAGGGATAGCATAAAGAAAAACCCGAAATAACTATGAAGATGCGGAAAAGTGGATACAGGTCTCCTGTATGTCTTTCTCAGGATATTTTAGAATAAAGTTTCTTGCAGATATTTCTGGTAGTATTTCCTGGTAGTATTTCTTGATAATACTTCCCGAGAGTATCTCTTGAAAATGTTTCTTAAATATCATGAGAAAGCTTGAATTCTTTCGGATTTTCCTCTTTTTCCGTTTGCAAGCTTTCATGAGTCGATTTGTGCTGCAAGAGCTGTGCGAATCGTCAATCGTTACTCTATAATAATTAGGGAAGTGTGATTGAAAATGAGCAACGAAAACAGTGAAAACGGAGGACTCCAGCGAACAATTGATTGGAAGCAGGGACTTGCAATTGCCCTGGGAGTTCCCGTTCTTATCCTGCCGTCCATAGGCTATTTTGCAAATTATGTTTGGGCATTTGCAATAATTATCTGGGCGTTATCTGTCTTTCAGGGCTTCATGCAAAATTTCGCCTATGGAGAACTTGCCACAATGTTCCCGAAAGCATCCGGTCTTCCTGGGTACGCTCAGAGTGTTTTTACGGGGAACGCAAGCAACCGGTATGACCTGAACAAATTACTTGGAGGTTTCAGCGCCTGGAGTTACTGGTTTGCCTGGAATCCGGTTCTTGCAATCTATTCAATTCTGATCGGAAGTTATCTTAAAGGACTGCTTCCTGCACTTGCAGGTGTGCCTGACCTTACTATTTACCTGATATCCGGAGCAATTGTATTTATACTTCTTATTCTGGTTAATTACCGCGGGCTTGCTGGCGGAGCAAAACTCGGGTACATTCTTGCCGTACTTTCGCTTGCCCCACTTATCATCATTGCTCTTGCACCTTTCGTAACCGGACACTTTGAGCTCAGCAATATTACAGGCTCCTGGCTTCCCGCAGACTGGAGCTGGGATATCCAGCACATTTTGATCCTGCTCGGGCTTTTTGCAATGGCTCAGTGGAGTGCCTGCGCCTGGGAAACCGCAGCAATCTACGGACCCGAGTATAAGCAGCCCAAATCGGATGTACCAAAAGCCCTCTTTATCTGCGGTGCGATCTGCCTTGTGACCTTCATTCTCGTTCAGGCAGCCTGTACCGGAGCCCTGGGAATTGAAGGAATCCTATCCGAGCCGGTCTCTCCAATGTTGCCTATAGCTCAGATGACACTTGGTACCATAGGCGGATCTCTGACGATCTTCATGTTGATTGCAGCAATGATTCTCATTATCCAGACTGCCTTTCTTGGAGCTTCAAGGGCTATGTATTCCATGGCTGAAGAGGGAAATCTGCCAGGATTCTTTGGAAAAATGAATGCGTACGGAACTCCGGTCAATTCAATGATTGTCATTGCCCTCTTGAACATGGGTTTCATCTGTCTGGGGACTCCTGCAGCTATAGTGGCCGCTTCAGCAATAGGTTATGTCTGCGCCAACGGGATAAGTCTGCTCGCATATGTTAAGGCAAAAATCGACCCTAAATTCTCGAAACTTGAAAGACCGTTCAAAGCTCCAGGCGGCTGGAGACACGTAGCCCTTTTCTTTGGGTTTTTTAACTTGCCTCTATGTTTAATTGGAATAATATACCTGAACAGTCTTGAAGTAGGCTGGACTTCAACGATAGTCGGCTTCGTGGTGCTTGCCCTTTATCTTCCGCTCTGGTATTATTCCCAGAATGAGAACAGGACAACTTTAGAGAAGGATAACTCCTTATCAAGCGAGTCCATGATATAAGGACAGTCGTAAATTACGAAATCTCTACTACTTTCCTTTCCCGACAAACAGGTTTGGTTCGTGAGCCGATAAATATTATCGAACTATGAGTCTGTCCCGGGTATAAAAAGAGTTTGTAGAAAATATGTGGCTACAGGATAAATCAGTTTACGGTAATATCATTTAAAAAATATGATTTGACTATTATTCATAGAACTAGCTCGAGTATACTTAGAACCAATTCGAGTATACTTGGAACTAGCTATTTATTATTTATAAGAGCTGGCAATAGCCGTACTGATCCTGAAGTCCCATACTGTTTTTTTGTTATCGTAAAACAAAACCTTGAAAATAAAGTCATTTTTGTTGTCTCTATTCTACAAGAAAATAAGGTAGTATACCAGAAAATAAGGAAGTGTACTAGAAAATAAGGAAGTATACCAGAAAATAAGGAAGTATACCAGAAAATAAGGAAGTGTACTAGAAAATAAGGAAGTATACCAGAAAATAAGGAAGTATACCAGAAAATAAGGAAGTGTACGGAATTTTCTGTAAAATTCAGAGTCAAATTTTGTATACTGATTATCTGATTATAATTCAGTTCTCTTAATGTTGAATTCTCCAACTACATACTTATTAAGATTTATGATTGTACAGAAAAATTAGCACACTATCAGTTCACCCTAATTCTCAAATTATGCATTTAACTTTCCTCTGCTAGCAATTTTTCCAGTAAGAGCAATGGACAGCAGGGACATAAGTGTAAGAATTAACACCAGAAAATTGGCAAGTTCATCATTGCCTGCCTGAAAAGCACTGTATATTGAGATAGACATTGTGTTTGTTTTTCCTGGGATATTTCCTGCCAGCATAAGGGTTGCTCCGAATTCTCCTACAGCTCTTGCAAAACTGAGTACCAGCCCTGCCAGTATGCCCCTTTTTGCAAGGGGCAAGGTTATCAGGAGGGCAGTTTCAATTTCACTCCTTCCAAGAACATAGGCTGCATATTCAAGCTCTTTATCTACGGATTCAATGGCTGCTTGTGCAGTTCTTACCATAAGTGGGAGAGAAACCGTATAAGCAGCAATAACTCCAGCCTGCCAGGTAAATAGGATTCCAGTGCCTGTGATACTGTAGATAAATTGTCCAATAATTCCGTTTTTCCCTACCAGAATTACCAGAAAATAACCAATTACCGTAGGTGGAAGTATCAGAGGAAGTGTTATCAACAGCTCCACAAGCTCTTTTCCCCGGAAATTATGCCTTGCAAATATATAAGCCAGGAATACCCCGCTGCACAGTACGAGACAGGAAGAGATGGCAGCTATCCGGAATGTAATCGATATCGGAAACCATATCTGGTCAAGCATTGGAGTCATATTTTATTCCGTTATTTATTCAGTTACTTATCCCGTTATTCAGTTACTTATCCCGTTATTTATTCAGTTATTATTCTGTTACTTATTCCGTTATTTGGTTACTGCTGTGAATCCGTATTTTTCCAGCGTTTCCTGACCTTCTTCTCCTGTAACGAAATCGATGAATTCCTGTGCGTCTTTTTTATTTTCGGAAGATGAAACTATGGCTATCGGGTAGTTTACAGGAGTACTAACAGATACATTTGTAACGATTTTTATGGATCCGGGATCAGCAGTCAATGTGTCACTCATATATACAAAACCTGCGTCAACTTCTCCTCTTTCCACATATGTGAGTGCCTGTTTGACGTCTTCAGCAAGTACCGCCTTACTTTCTATCTGATTCCACAAACCAGCTTCAGTCATTGCGGTACGTGTATAATTTCCAACAGGGACTGTATCTGGATTTCCAATGCCAATTTTCTTAACTTCAGGATTAGTAAGGTCTTTCACGTCAGTGATATTGAGGGTGCTGTTTGCAGGGACAATAAGTACAAGTGAATTCCTGGCAAAATTCTCTCTTGAACTGTTGTCTACAAAATTCTCATTGGCAAGGGTGTCCATGTTTTTCTGGTCAGCTGAAGCAAAAACATCTGCGGGAGCTCCTCCCTCAATCTGCTTACGCAGGTTACCTGAACTTCCAAAGTTGAGATTCACATCTATGTCAGGATTTTCGGTTTCAAACTTTGATTCCATATCTGTAAAGGCCTCAGTAAGGCTGGCAGCTGCAGATACTGTTATAGTATCAGAATCCTGCTGAGAAACTGAGGTTTCATTTGCGACTGGAGTACCCGTTTCATTTGCGACTGGAGTGCCCGTTTCGTTTGTAGCTTTGTTTCCATTATCAGTACATCCTATAGCAAGGAACACACCTAAAATTACTAACAGAACTATCAGTTCTTTTCTCACAATTTCACCTACACAAAATATTTTTACAATTAATCACTTAATTGAGTTCAGCATTGATAACAATAAAAACTTCAGCAGTACAAATTGCTTCTTTATTTTTTCCGTATCTTTATCCTCTAACAGCAATATTATAATTTTGTATAAATTGTGTTAGTCAGAGAACAACAGAGATGTAAACAAGCCGTTATGTCCTATAAAACATAACGTTTTTCTTTTTTACTTTTATAGTATAAGAAGATTCCCGGTGCTGGTCTCAAGGATGAACTTAGGGTCTGTTTAAGATGGGTTTAAGGTAGTTTAAGATCTTTAAAGTAGTTTAAAATAGATTTAAGGTAGTTTAAGATCTTTAAAGTAGTTTAAAATAGATTTAAGGTAGTTTAAGATCTTTAAAGTAGTTTAAAATAGATTTAAGGTAGTTTAAAATGAGTTTAAGATAGTTTAAAATGGATTTAATGTAGTTTAAGGGTATTTCAAAGTTTATTTAATGTTTTTAAGATTTTTTAAGCTTGATTTAAGGACAGACGGGACTATTCGATATATATTTTATTAGAATCTCAAGGAAACCAAACAGTATAAAAGTAGAGTAAAAATTAAAAAAACTTAGACCCTATTTCCTGAAGTAAGCCTTCTGGATTCCGAATAAACTTTTGTGAACTCCGCGCCAAGTGTAATCATAATTGAGGAATAGTAAGATAGAAGAAACAGTCCTATAATGGACCCTATTGCTCCATATAAACTTGTAGGGCTACTGTATGCAAAAAAGAGCACAACAATGTATTTTCCTATTGTTACAAGAATTGTCGTTGTGAGAGCTCCTACAAAAACGGATTTGATATCAAGACTCTTATCTGGAAGTACCTTATACACAAGTGTGAAAAAAATCACAAGAATAAGGAAGCTAGCTATCGAACCTGCATAATCAGTAATCACAGGTGAAAATGGTAGAAACTGATGGAATAACTTTGAAGCCGCATAAAGAAATCCTTCAATAAATATGCTCAGTACAAGCAGCCCTCCAAACAAAATAACAATAACAAAAGAAACCACTGCGTCTTTTATAAAGTCTTTGATATTATTAGTCTCATCAGGCTCGATACCCCAAGCCTGCTCAAGGAAGTTCTTTAATTGCCTGAAAATATTACTTGCACTCCAGAGTAGTAGAACAACACCAATTAATGCACTTATTGACAGAGAATTAAGGTCAGGAATGCGTTCGAAAAGTAAAATTATCATATTTATGACTACTTCATCTATAACTCCTTCTAAGTAATTAATTATGGTCTTCTGAAGACTTTCTGATTTTAAAAAAATACTGCCTATAGATACCGAAAATAACAGTAAGGAAGGTAGGCTCAATATAAAATAAAACGCCAGTGCAGCACTGTGTGTTAGCGCGTTATCTTCCAACCATTTATTTATCGTTCTGGCAATGAGATTTCTTACGTACTCCTTTCTTATGTACTCCCTTCTTACGTACCCCCAGCTCATATTTTCCCCCAATACATAATACATATCACTTTTATTAAAAAGTTCTTATTAAATTTTTTAAATATTTACTCTTTTTAAAGATCTACTCTTTTTAAAGATCTACTCTTTCTGCGAAGGATAGAGTATAAAAGAAAAATTGAGGGAATAGTGAAGAGAAAAATAGAATCAAAATAAATAGTTAGTGAGCCAATTATCAAGGGTTCAATAATTCCGAATAATTGCAGTCAATTCTATACGATATTTTGCTGTTGGCTCTACGTTGATTTTTGGCTTTTCACTGTTATATGTCCTGATTTACATTTTATATGTTTGCAGAAGGGCAACAAAATAATACGCTTCTTATAGACCATATCTTAGTTATTAGAGTATATTTTAGTTATTAATACTAATGGACAAATATCAAATATATAATAATCAGGCAACAGTTTATAAAATTGGATAACTTAAACAAATAATTAAACAAATTTTAGTGCTCGTGTATATGCTCTCTATAGTGGGCATGCAAATGTCCATGCACGAGCTTACCATGAACGTGCATGTGTTCATGGATAAGATTCGTAGAAAGTAAGAGTTCCCTGTTATTAAGCACGTTTTCCACATCTCCATCCACAACAATTCTATGATCTTCGCTCATTACTATGGATCTGTTACTAATCTGCTCTACTGTTTCAAGGTCATGAGTAGCGGTAATTATCGTTTTTCCTGCTCTACCTAGCTCCTGCAATAACTCTACCAACCAGAGCTGAGTCCTTGGGTCCAATCCTGCTGTGGGTTCATCCAATAAAAGAATATCCGGGTTATTAGCCAAAACAGAAGCTATACAGACTTTTTTCTTCTCTCCTCCGCTTAAGGTATGAGGAGCTCGATCCTTAAGCTTGGTAATTCCAAGCATCTCCAGGACTTCTATTACTCTGGTTTTGACTTCTTCCGGACTCATATTAAGCTGCATGGGTCCAAAGGCAACTTCTTCAAAGACTGTGGACGAGAAGAGTTGTACATCTGAATTCTGAAAGACAAATCCTACTCTTTTCCGGAAATAAGACCTGAATTCATTATCTTTAATGGCATCGAAAACTTCTTCTTCTATCTGATTGCCAAAAGCGTAAAATTCTCCCGAAGCAGGATATATAAGTCCGTCAAGAAGAGTCAGCAAAGTCGATTTGCCACTGCCGTTAGAGCCCATTATCGAGATTTGCTCACCTGGCATCACCTTGAAGCTGATATCATTTAATGCACTTATTTTTCCAACATACGTATATGATACATTCTTTAAATCAAAAATTGTTTCCATGTTCATATCACCTTATGATGTTATGGGAGATCAACACTAGCAATACGCTCATGGATACCGCAATTGCTCCTGAAATGTAATCGCGATTGCGCATTTTGAACTCCTGCATTATCTTAACGTCACCATTATATCCCCTGGACATCATGGCTGCATGAACTTTTTCACTTGTATCCAGAGATCTTATTAACGTGTAGCCTATGCGTCCACCAACCCATTTCTGCTCTTCGAACATGCCTCCTGTCTTTATTGTTCTGGCTTTCCTGGCAATGTATATCTCCCGTATCATCTCCGTTAGCAGGAATATGTATCTGTAGGCCATCTCCAGCGTGAAAACATAAATTTTAGGAACGCCGACCGAGCGTAGAGACTTAAAAAGAACCTTTTGAGGCGTGGTGAGAAAAAGCAAGACTACGGCAGATACGCACGCTGCGACACGCATTGTGAATATAGCAGCAGAGTTGACGCCCTGTCTGGTGATGTATACGCTATCGGATAGTGAAAATGGGCCCAGATGTACTCCAGAACCAAAGTCGGCTAACCTGATAAGTGGATCTCCCGGAAAGAAGACGTTAAAGATCATTGGTATGGCGATGATTCCTGCAAAAATTGGTATGAAAAGCCATACCCGCTTGATAAAAAATAAGACATCAATCTTGCTGAGATATGCAAAAATCAGAGTAAGTATATAAACAAAAAGAAGTAATTTCAGGTCTCCTATTAAACTTGTTGCGAATATCACGGTCAGGATGGAAACCAGTTTGGCTCTAGGGTCCAAACTCTGCAGGAAACCATCACGTTTAGAGAAGCTATCTGAGACAAGAGCTTCTTCTAAAAAGCCAAGGATTCCATCAATCGTCTTTCCTATAAAGCCCTTCTTGCCGTGATGCACTGCTGAACATTGGCACGGGCCAATATTTGTTTCTTTCATCCAGTCCGGGATCATTATTCACCTTTTTTAAAATTTAAGTTATAATTAGTGTTAAATATTGTATCCAAATAAATCTAAAAATAAACAAAAAAATCATAATTATAAAAAGATGTCGATTTCACGTAGAATCATAAATTCCAATAATTATCGGGAAATTTCATATAGTTACTGGATAAAATACCCCACTAGCAAAAACCAAATAACGTAGAAAATTTCAACAAACCTTGATATTTGCCAGCTCTTATAAATAATAAATAGCTAGTTCCAAGTATACTCCAATTGGTTCTATGAATAATAGTCAAATATTTGTAAACAAAGGTCAGTTCTTTGTAAATTACATAAACAAAATATTGGATCAGAGGTTTGTTGAAAATTCATCCAATAATAAACTTTATTGTCAATCTATAGCTAACTTACGATGATATTTTAAAACTCTAGTTTTTGGCAGCTTTTTTCCCTATGAAGTACAGGAGGCCACCACAGACTACTACTCCTACCACTGCTGACAGAATATATGCTACAGAAGACATGGTCATTGACTCACTACCGCCTGCAAAATCATAATCAGGCATTGGAGCGCTCCAGAGATCCGAGAGCTCCTCAAGCCCTGGAGGAACAATACCGAGCTTCTCCTTGATCTCTTCAGGTCCCCATTCACCAAAGGTTTCGCCGACTGCCAAAAGGCCCAGTGGTGCAAAAATCATAAGGACTATCAAGCCAATGCTTAAATTTCTTATTATTTTCTCCATATTCTCATCTCAGGCTGTGACTGCTTTTTTTACTTTATCCTTCTGAGCCTCAGATTTTTCACCATAAAATAGAGACGCATCCGTTTTCTGAATATAAGCAAAAATAACGGCAGTAATCACTGCTTCCAGGATGCTAAATCCAAGAGCATGTTCCATTACCATGGCAGGAACAGTTACATTCAATGAATAAGGCATATAAAGTGGGGTTCCGTCTGCCGTGTGATGTAAAATGGGCTGTATTCCGAACTCAACACCTGCACAGAAAGCTGCTATAGTCAGAGAACACCAGCCAGCTATAGCCGAAGCGATAACTCTTTTAGATGAGGTGATATCAGAATTTCCACTAATAAGCTTGTAGATATAATAACCGACAAAGGGTATTACCACTCCCATATTGAAACAATTAGCAGCTATGGCTGTAATTCCTCCGTCACCGAACATCAACGCCTGCAATACCAGAGTTACAGAAATAGCTATCACTCCTGCCCATGGACCGAGCACTATGCCGACAATTGCACCTCCGACAGCGTGACCAGTGCTACCTCCTGGAATAGGTACATTAAACATCATTATTACAAATGAAAAAGCAGCTGATAGTGCCAGCAGAGGGACCTGTCTGGACTTAAGTTCCGTGTTTAATTTTTTTCCGGCGTAATACCATATCGGGATCATAATGATCCAAAACGCGATATAGGTATACGGCCCTAAATATCCGTCTGGAATATGCATTTTTATTTCTTCCCTTATTTATTACTTATAATTCTAACTGAAATCCTTACTTTGACTGAGTAATTCTGTATGATCTAAAAAAATTTTTAGAAGAGCGGAAACCCAGCTTATTTAATATCTTTCAATATTTCTGCTAGTAATTTTCTAAACAGTGTTAACATGTCAGAATTGTTTTATATTACTTATATATATTTTGGTATTACTTTTTTTGACAAATTTATACTTTAATGTAATTTAATAATCATACTTAATTTATGAATAAAATTAAGTGTTCTTATTCCGATCTTTTTTATCCCTAAACAGTTCTTATCAAATGTTTTTTATTAACTTTGTAGAAATACTATTTGTGAATCGCATCAAAAGACTGAAAATATATGAGTAAAAACAGACCAAATCATTCAGTTCAAATTAATGGAGATTTTTAGAGAATTTTTACGGAGCCTTATATACTTCTTTAGTTATTTGACCCTTATCCCTATCTGCTTTCACAGACATGGCAAAAAGAAGCTCAAGTACTTAAAAACTATTCAGGAGATGTTTAAGGACTTGTGTTTGTTCGCTAGAGATATACCATCAATGCTACTAATTAATATTTAATACTTTCCTTTTGCTTTTTAATATCAAATATTATTTTTATTTATTATATTAGTACATGTTTAAAGAATAAGTACGATATTTAGAGAATCGAAATTGAGCAGGTTGGAAAAAGATTAAACCTACCTAGAATACTTTTTACCTATCCAAAGAACTAATTATCTGTCCAGATCTTACCTATCCAGAGTACTTTCTACCTATACAGCGAACTAATTGCCTGTCCAGATCTTTCCAAAAGAACCAAGACAATTAAATAAAACCATTTCATTCTCATCCTTAAAAGTAGCTATGATCCTTATATGATTGCTGCTAAGGTTGAATCCAAAGAAGGTGTTGGGAGTTATTTCTTGAAGGAATAAAGTCTCCTACCTCCTTCTAAAAAGGGTATTAGAAGAATTCTGGATATTATTTCTCTATTCGAGTTGCATTAAGTAAGAGTTATGGATGGAATTTCTCTTTCTGAAAAAAGTGAGGGCTCGTGCGCTTGATAAAAAGAGTTAAAATTTATTATCTCAATAATAAAGTTAAGATTTCTCAACTTAATAAAAAGTTGAGATTTACTTACTTGATGAGTGAAATCAAGCACAGGTAATTATTTCATAACTATTATATATTAGATCTTGGGATCTTATGAATTAGTACTGGAGTTGGTCCCAAAAATCAAAATTGCTTCTCTAAATTTCGTATTCGGAATAATCAATCGAGTTCCTGACCATGAGTTTCTGACCATGAAATATAGTTCTGAAACTCTCATTGATTTGAGAATAAAATTGATTTTGGGATGAACTATAGCACTATCTGTATCTTCTTTTTCAACTTTGATCCGTGGAGGTTCAGGTTTCTGATATTTTTTAACTATAAGATTGCTGGCTTTTCCTTGCACGGATTAAATTACGATGTAAGGGTTTTGAATGTTTCGGGAATACGGAGGCTGATCCTATACCTGAAATTCTTCCGGATTTCACCTATCATCTCCATTTCAGTATTGTCCAGGATTTTTGCATGATTGACAATCAGGAAATATCCGACTATGAAGGCTACATACTCCCAGAGTGCTCCGGTAAGCAGATGCGCATTCCTGGCTGCGAGCATGGCCCCGACCATCAAGATAACGATGAAAGTTAATTTCCTGTACATCGAGGTGAAAGGATGCATATTCTGCTTTCTCCAGGCCCTTAAAGTCATCAGAACCTCGATGGATACAAAGGACACTGCAGTTCCTACAGCTGCACCTATCATTCCATACTCAGGTATTAACATGAAGTTGAGGGCGACATTAATGCCTGCACTTGCTACTGAGCACTTCATAAGGAAATCCGAGTCCCCAGAGGCTAACAGGGTGTGATAGTTAAACCCGAAGTACGAGTTTGTTATGAACCCAAGGGCAAGGATACGCAGGGAAGTGGCTCCGCTTGCGTATTGTGCTCCATAGAGCTTTGTAATAAAGTATTCGGGATACACGAATATAAGTGCAAACAGAGGGAACGTGAGCAGGAAGCACCATTTAGTCATTACTGCATAGATTGAGCCAAGTGGAGCAGTCTCGTTTTGACCCCAGAGCCTGGATGTAATAGGGACATAAACAAAGCCTACGGAAGATACTACCAGAGACAAGAATCCTACAAGAGGATATACTGCATTGTAAATTCCAACGATTTCAGCAGACTTGAAATAACCGAGCATTATTGTGTCTATCCAGCTCATAATGTTGAGCAGAGTTGCGGTTATCAAAAGTGGGAACGAATACCTTATCAACTGCCTGGTTGTGTCACTGAATTGAATCTTCCGTTCCTGTTTGGCTTTATGCTTAACTGGCGGCCTCTTTATGAAGTATACGGACATTATGCTGAAGGTAAAGATCATTGAGAGCAGATCCGCAAACACTACTCCTTTCAGGGAAGCCTTGATAAACACGGCAATCGTAGCAAATCCAAGCAGAGATACCGGCCTTATAATGTTATAAAAATACATGTTAACACTAGTACGGTCGAATCCCCTGTAGATTGCTACTGTCAGGTTCAGGAGTATTGTAAACGGGACCGCAAAGATAAGGATCTTCACTACGGACAATACTTTGCCTTGCGCATCAAAGCCATTTCCTGCCAGAACATGGAACAGGGAAGGTGATACCAGAACTGAAATCAAGCCTGCAATCAAGCCCATAATCATGGCTGAGATGATTAACTCATGTACCTTCTGTTCCTCATGCTTGCCTCTGAAGAACGCAATATATCTCGGAACTCCTTCATTGAGTCCAAGGGTTGCAAATGCACCTGTAATTGAGATCACAGTAAGTGCAAGGGAGTATGTGCCAAAGTCAGCTGGCGCGAGATGTGAAGTGAGTACTTTTTTAGTAATAATGTCGAGAAGCATTCCAATAAAGGTTCCTGCAAGTATTACACCGGAACCTGTCACTATCCGGTTGACCGAGTCGTTAACTGACATGTTAACACCGTTTTATTGAGTTAGTTCTCGACTTTCCGGGTCAACGGGCAGGAGCAGTATTCGGTTGCATTGCCAGTTACTACTTGTAAAATGTTCCCAGTCAACTGCAGGTTAAAGCCTGATATGTCTTTCTCAGCAGTTTGCAGGAGAGGTAGACCTGGTCTTTCAGCCTTGCAGGTACTATCAGATAGGATACTGTTACTGTATGTGATGCAAAATCTCATTTCTGGGTTTAGGGTTTCAAAGTTATCTGTTTTTAATTCCTTAAAACAGTTGTAAGTTTTAAGTTTGTCAGTACATCGGTCTTTTTGCTCAACTTTTTGTCTGGCTGCTCCTTTCTGAGCTTCCAAGACAAGATTTTCGGGTTTCTTGATAAGCTGCATGATTTCTTACGCCCTTCAGGATTGGATGGGAGCTAAATCTTGATGGGATCGTGGGGTCAACTACTATGTTGGATCAAGGTTGAGTCCTGTTGGGTCCCAAAATGGCTCGAATGCGGATCTTGGGTTAATCCTCGGTTAGGTGCCGAATATTCGAAGCTGATTTTGGGCCAGGTTCAGGAAGGCCCCTGTTGGATCGAAGGTTAGGCTGGATTGAATCCATGGAACCGCTGTTGAACCGCAGGTTGGATTTTGGATTGAATCCGAAAGACCCCTGTTGGATCGCAGGTTGGATTTTAGGTTGAATCGCAGGTTGGACTTTGGGTTAGATCCTGGGTAGGGATCTATGTGAACTGCAGGGTGAATCCTGGATAAGATTCAGGATTGGGTTATGGAAGGCGGATATGGGTTCTACTCGCCTTGTATTAATTCTGGTTTGCCTCTGCTAATTTGCTTCTTAACTCTACAGACATTTTGTTTGTTTTTTGAAGCTTGGAATCTGTTTTTTCACTCCGGAATCGGCTTACGAAACTCGTCGAGTCTTTTCCTTTCTAATTCCACAAGAGTTCGTAATCAATTTAGCCGTTTCAGGGTGGCAGAGCAAATTCCGTATTATGTCGTTTTTTTGAAACTTGAATAAAGGAAACTCATTATATATTTTTTAAATTTCCCCCAAGATTTCTATGGAGTACCTCATCGACTTAATATAAAAGCTTTTTGGAATCCTCATTGAATTATCATAATGAGGTAAGATAGCATCCTGAAGGAAACCTTATTTAATATGTCTCCTGTCAAGGATCGATAGGATGAAGGTTCCAGCTTTTAAAACTTTCAACCCAGGGCAAATATTCAAAACAATTAAAAACTCCAGATCGAGGAAATAAGCCTTCAAAGAGGTTTAAGACCTTTCAAAAACTTGAATTATCCATTACGGATAATCTCAATTTCTTTTATTCAGTAATGAGTAGTCCTGATAGAAGAGAATTTTTTCCGATATTATTCAAATATAGGCAGAGTAGAAAAACATTTTCAGAGATAAAATATCTCAAAATGAAACTTCATGAATATCACTATTAGTGTTTAATTAATTTTAAAGCTTCCTTAAAAATATTTAAACCTATACATGCCGATATATGAAAATTATTCTAATTTGAGTACCATATAAATGTTTATTCATTAGACCGGATAAATAAAAAGTCTTCATCAGTATGAGGAAAATAAAAATTTGGAGTACTCTTCAATTTGACTTACAAAGCTACGAAAAAAGAAAGTAAAGGTTTAAAACCTTAGCTTGTCATTTAATTTTGTAAATTCCGTTAATTAATTCTCATTTTTGCTGGATTAAATTACTGCTTTTATTCAGTTCATTTATCGTTTTTACTTGATTCAACTGTCGCTTTCATTTAATTCCCTGGTTTTACTTTTCTGTACAGGAACACAGCAAGCAGGGAAACTGCTCCATAGACGATTTCAAACCCTGGAGCATCTGTTTTATTTTCAAGTGCGTACTCAACACTTGAAGTATTTATTCCCGTATTATCTTCTCCATTAAGGTTGACACTTGAAGTGTTTATTCCTGCATTATTTTCTCCATTAAGGTTGGAATTTGAAGTGTTAAGGTTGGAACTTGAAGTGTTTGTTCCTGAATCATTTTCTCCATTAAAGTTAGCGCTTGAAGTGTTTATTCCTGCGTTATTTTCTCCATTAAGATTGACAGCTCCAGATCCAGATTGAGAATCAAGTCCAGCACTGGTTATGTTATCGGAACTCTCATTTGCGCTTGTTGAATTTTCGATAGTTTCAGGATCTTCGCTTGTATTGTTCACGTAGCTATTTTCAACAGGATGGGTAACAATTACTGCGGCAGTTTTTGAATCTGTTCCGTTTTTATTTGTAGCGCTGAGGGTAACAGTGTAAGTTCCGATCGTCGTGAACACATGAACCGGATTTTCCTCAGTAGAGTCAATTTTCCCATCACTTTCAAAGTCCCAGCCCCACGAGTCTGTGTTTTCGGACAGGTCGGTAAACTGGACTGGAAGAGGAGCAGAGCCATCACTATTGTTCATTTTGAAGTTTGCTACCGGAGGTCCGGGCTGTTGTGGTTTGGAAGACGAAATAAGAGGTAACTGATCAGAGTAGATGCTTTGCGAGATCCTGTATTCGGAGTCTGCAATTCCGTCTCCATCTGCATCGACTGCAGTATCCGAAAAACCTGTACCTTCAGGTTCTGCCCAGAAATTACCTCCAAGGTAGGAACCGCCGACAATATTCTCGCCTTCGGTTTTTGCCGTATTGTAGGCATTTCCGACTCCATTTTGAATCTCTGCATTGACGGTATTGTTGAAATAGTTATTATAAATCAGATTGTCGTCACTCTCTGGGCAGACGAAAAGGCCGTAAACATCGTTTGAGGATATGTTATTGCCTGTAAGCGTGTTACCATCCGAAGTGCTGATATGAATGCCAGTGTCTTTATTATCCGAAGCAGTATTTCCGAAGATGGTATTATTGGCCGAGGTCGATAACAAAATCCCATTTTCTTCATTATTTACAATCACGTTATTTGAGAGCTTATTGCCTTTTGAGTTCAAGAGATAAATTCCATAACCGTTGTTCAGGATTTTATTATTCTCAATGATGCAGTTATTGCATTCTGAGAGATAGATTCCTGCATAGCTGTTTTTTGTTCCTGTAATCCCAAGTCCACTAATTTTTACGTTATTAGCCTGCAAGGAGATTACATGATTGTCTGAGCTCTTAGCCGTAATTATTGTGTCATCAGGATTCCCGGATTCCGAGGATATTACAAGGTTATTTTTGTCTATTTTGATATTCTCGGTATAGATTCCGGGTTTTAAGATTATTACGTCACCTGAGACTGCATTATCCAATGCGGTTTGTATCGATTCTCCAGGCTGGACGTAAACCTCAGCCGCAGCTCCGATACCCGAGCCTAATGTTATGAGAAGAAAGACTACCAGTAAAATAGCTAACCTGTTCAATTTGATTCCCCAGTACATTCAAAGTATGGGTGATACTTCGATTAATTAACCGAAAATCAATATAAAGGAATATAAGTATATTGGTACAAATTATATTATGTTTATAATTCTAATACTCATTTAAGAGTATAATTTGTCAATTACTTGTTAATTTGTTCTATCAGGATCAACATTTCACAGAATAGGTTAAATTAATCAAAAAAAGCTCGATATAACTAATTTAAAAAATTCTAAAAGTGGAAATGCTGAAAAATTAATTAACATGCACTCATCTTAATTAAAAAAGAAAATAAACTAATTGATTTTTTAATATGCCTGAGAAAATAATAATTAGACAAAAGTATTAAAAAAGTAATCTGGCTTAGACTCCTGGAACTATTACTCTCTATCACCTCAAGTGCATAGTTACCTTCTTGAACCAGTGTTAACTTCGTTAAAAGGCTACCGTCATAACAGGAACGAGATAATTGCAAGTATAATAAAGATTATGACGAGCCACTTTGCAATCTCCATTGAGAAACCGGCAATTCCCCTTGCACCCAGTATATACGCAATCAATGCTAATATTAGAAAGACTACAGCAAGTCCTATCAAGTCTGCCATATATCACACCCCTAGTGATTATTTATTTAATAAATCAATTATTAGATTAAAGGTATTTATAATTTGACTGTCAAAGTAAGTCGCTTACTCATAAGTGGACATCTTTTTTTAAATTGAAATAGTTTCTTTTAAGATACAAATCACATTCTAAGTCCTTCCTTCTTATTACAATAAAATGGCAGAGAGTCTTATTTCCTCACAACTTTAGCTTTTTAAGTTGGATAAGAAGGATAAATATACAAACCCGTAGCTTTATAAAAATTGAGTTTTTGTCTCTCTATAGAAATGGGAAAACTGAGCTTAAATGAGTAAAGAAAAATAAGATAGATAAATACAAATAAAAAAATAAAAGTATAAAAGTAAAAGATAAAGAAGTGAAAGATAAAGAAGTGAAAGATAAAGAAGTGAAAGATAAAGAAGTGAAAGATAAAGAAGTGAAAGGGATTACAGGACAGGAAGCCTTACGGAACAATCTTTCTGGCTTCGATATAATATCTCTTCTCATTTTCCTTCCCAAGAGAAAACGATTTTCTCGGAAGAACTCCTTTCTTTTTAATTAGAGAAAAAAAATCGCTCTTCTTCAACGGAGGAAGGAAGAAACCGATATTACCCTGTTTTTTTCCGAGTTTCTCCACTACTTCAGGATCATGCTCATATTCGATTGAGTAATTGTCAATGATCTCGTCAAGGGTTTCGACCTCCAGATCGTACACTGGATTATCAAAGACAAGCATACCAGACCTGTCTTTTGTAATAAACCCTATTGAATGTCCTGCAACCGGGAAATCAGTATTTGAGGGTGAGGTTCCGGTTTCTTCGATCCTTGCACTGAATTTCTTGAGCAGTTCTTCAGGCTCAATTCCGCTTACAATTCTGTGAATAGGTTCAAAGGAAAGCCCTGGATCATGAACATTTACAAGCTCAACCATCGCATACCTTGCAGGATGATCGGCCTGTACTGTCCCTTTAATTTGTTCCCAGAAGCTCTTTGCAGCAGCAAGGCTGTGGTTTCCATCGCCAACAAGCAGGGTTCCCAGGTTCAGGATTTTATCCGAAATTTCTTTGATTATTTTTTCATTAATGATTCTGTAACCTGTGATGTGGCCGCCACCTTCCATCAGATCAAAATCATAAATCTTGTCCTCTTTACAAATAAAATCAACAGGGTTTCTTGGAACAACCGAGAAATAAGGATCGTCATACAACACTAAGATGTGTGAGAGTTCCAGTTCGGCGTTTTCCCTTATCCTGACTCTTGCAGGAAGCCTTTCTTTAATAGTGCCTTCAGTTGGTTTGATAAACGAGTCTGATCCGTTGAACTGATATTCTTCCAGGTCTACTGCAACAACAAGCCCGGTTCTCTCCTTATCCGAGACCGAACGCCTTATGAGAATAAAGCAGGGGCCATAATCAACAAGAAACCTTTTGTAGTCACTTATGGTTTTATGAATCTTGATTACTCTATTTTCATCTAGCGGAAGATATACTTCCGGATAAATTAAATTAAAAGTAGAGGGAGCATCTCCAATAAACTCTTCAACTCTTTTCCAGTATTCCGGATCCTGAGTGTGCTGATCACAGGCAATCACTGCCCACTTTTCCCAATTATCGTTTGGAAGAAGAATGCGCGGAACATGTAAAACCATAGTATGTTAAAAAAAGAGAGAGAATATAAAGATTTCTAAACTCCTTTTTTGAGTGCACAGCTTTAAGAAAAAACAATTTTATTTTACTGTATTATATCCGGCGTTTTTCCATGCAGTCATGCTGCCAAGTACGTTATATACATTATTATAGCCATGCTTTTTCAAAATCGAAGTTGCTATACTGGAACGCCTGGAACTGTCACAATAAACAATTACCTGAGAGTCTTTCGGGATCTTATCCAGATTTTTCTCAAGTTCACCAACATATAGATTTTTGGCTCCCTGAATATGCCCTTCATCCCACTCCTTCTTTTTCCTAACATCCAGTAGTGTCATCTCTTCGTGCTCTTCCAGTTTATTTTTCAGACCGTGGACCGAGATAAAACTAATTTTGTCCACAGGTAAGGCTTTCATATACCAGGCTGCAATTCCGCCGTTCAAAAAACCAACGATGTTGTCATAACCCAGACGGACCAGGTACCTTACAGCAGTCTCAAGATGCTCTTTTTCCTCCAGCACGAGGAGTATGGGTTTATCATAAGGAAGAATCCAGCCCGCAAACGAAGGTATTCCGTTGAGCCAGAGACTATAGGTGTTTCTTATATGTGTTCCGCCAAAAGAATGTGGCATGCGGGTATCCACGACCACTGCCCCTTTTTCCATTTCTGCTCTGAACTCCACTGGTGAAAGCGGCTTCGGAACTGGCAGGCCCTGCAGCAGAGGAGGTCCCTGCAGGTTATACTGTTCCATTTTATAGAAGTAAGGAGGAAACTCAAGCTTCTCTTGAAGTTTGAACTTGATAAACTCCTCCCTGTTTGTCTTTTGCAAAGCAGGATTTTGTACACGCTCAAGTCCAAGCGTACTGTAGTCTCGTTTGGCGATGGCTCCCCCACAAACCGAGCCTGCACCGTGCGCAGGACATAATATTACTCCGTCTCCCAGAGGAAGGATTTTATTAAATATACTGTCATAAAGGTTTGCTGCCAGCCGTGGAGCTTCCTCCGGACCATAGAGATCGGTTCTTCCGGTATCGCCTACAAACAGGGCATCTCCTGTAAAAACCATTACTGGCTCTTTTCCCGTATCAAGGTCTGTCAGGGTATAGGACATACTCTCATCCGTATGGCCAGGAGTATGTAAAGCAGTCAGTCTCATTGAGCCAAAATCAAACTCCTGGCCTTCATTCAAGTAGTTCCCGTATTTGAAATCCACTCCATGACCGTGATAAACCTCTGCATCTGTAAGCTTCTTCAGTTCCAGGGAACCAATTAAGTAGTCCTCGTTTCTGTGGGTTTCAAAAATATATTTTATGTTCATACCCTCTCTTCTGGCAAGTTCGGCATAAACCTGACAGTCTCTTCGAGGGTCAATAACTATGGCTTCATTTTCCGAACCTATGAAATAAGAAAGATGAGCCAGACCTTCCGATTTAATGCGCTCAAATTTCAAGCTAATCCCCCATTCTGTTTTATGTTATATTTTATGAACTAAATCTCTGCTTGCTGAAGATTTCTCGTTGTATTGTTATACAACCGTATATTTTATATTTTTTATTTTAAAGGTGCCAATAACAGCGTCATAAATTTCATAAGTACTCAAAGCAATATTTAATCTACTTTATAAGAATTCGATATAGTATATAATATACTGATTCCAGTATATGATAACGTTTTTAGGACATAAACTTATTGATTTTTTGGATACTTTTGTAACCTTTGTAGATCTTTAGCATAACAAGTTTACAGAGATGGTTGAACTGGTGAATAACATACTGAAAAAATTAAGTATCATACTGTCTCTCCTAACAATTGTTTTATTTATCTGTGTCTCTCTTCCCATAACCATTCCTTTTATTTTTACAGGATCAACTGCATCGTTTTTCATAATACACAACCATGATGTCAAAAGTCACGAAGTAACAGTTGAAGTGTTTGATCAGCATGATAAATCAATAATAAACGAAACCCACCATCTGAAACCTAAAAGCGATTTGTCACACTCTCGTCCTTTAAGTCTAAAGTTATCTCGGGAAAAAAAGGAATATACATTTAAGGTAACTGTAGATAAACAAATTACAAATATAACTAAAGTTGAGATTCCCAATCCTCGCACTTCTTTAGACATACGCTTATATTACAAATACTATGGTGAGATTCCCTCATGTGGACTACGAATCTCCTGAGATACTCCCCATCTTTGTAGAAACTGTAGAATGGATGTGCTGATAAACTATCGAGAAATATGGGCAGTCATTGAAAGAAGATCTGAAAAAAGGAAGTCCGAAAAAAGAAAGCTTGAAAAAAGGAAGTCCGAAAAAAGAAGGTCTGAAAAACTGCCTCTGTTACAGGAAACTTTGAAAATTTTTCAGAGTACTTCCTCATAAATTTTTAAAATATTTTTAAAATATTTATTTGAGTTAGTTTCGGACTACGCTCTCAAAGGACTTTTTCCATTATGCCTAAAGCTTTTTCAATATCTTTCATTGAAGCCGCATAGGAAAATCGAATATGTCCATCTCCTTCGCTTCCGAAGGCTGTGCCGGGAGTGACAATAATGCCGTTTGAGATCAATTTTGAGGCGACTTCTGAGGAGTTTGAGACTTTCGGGAAAGCGTAGAAAGCTCCTTTCGGGAGAGCACATTCCATCCCTAGCTCGTTCAGCCCTTTTACGAGTACATCCCTGCGCTTTCTGAACTCATCTAACATAACTTTGACTGAGTCTTTAGGTCCTGTCAATGCTGCATAAGCTGCTTTCTGAGCGATTGAATTGGCGCAGGCCTGGATATACTGGTGTACCTTAAGCATCTGACCTATGTAGTCTTTCTGGGCTGCTACGTAGCCAAGCCTCCAGCCGGTCATAGCATAGCTTTTTGAGGTAGCATTTACCGTAATAACATTGTCCGAATAACTGGCAGGGCTTACATGTTCTCCTTCATAGATGAAGTATTCATAGACTTCGTCCGAAATAATGGTTATATTATGGTCGTCTGCAATCTCGGCCAGGGCTTTTATATCGGCTCTGCTTGCGACAGTTCCTGTAGGATTTGAAGGAGAATTAAGGATAAGAGCTCGGGTTTTAGGGGTAATTTTCTCAAGCACGGTCTCAGGCTTCATGGTAAGGTCTTCGGCAAGGGGGACACTTACAGCTTTACCACTGACGATCTGGGTCAGTGCATTATAAGAAACAAAGCCCGGGTTTGAGATAAGAACTTCATCTCCAGGGTTTAGCAGGGCTGTAAGGGCAATGGCAAGAGCTTCAGATGCTCCCGAAGTAACGATTATTTCCTCAGGAGAAACCGTGAACTTGTTTTCTTCCTGGAATTTGGAACTCAGGGCTTCTCTTAACTCCGGAATTCCCGAGCCGACCGTATAGCCCGTAAAACCTTCGTTTATAGCTTTTACTGCCGCTGCCTTGATATGCTCTGGAGTATCAAAATCAGGCTGTCCAAGCCCAAGGTTAATGGCATCCGAGCCTGCAGCTTCGAAAATCTTCCTGATTCCTGAGATGTCGATTCTGGCTACGTTATCTGAAAATTTTCTTTCCTTCAAATTGAGCCCTCCTGTATCCTTATAAGTTAACTGTGTTTAGATGGATCTGATGCTTTCTAGCGATTTAGCGGTTAAGGCTTTATTCAATATTCGTATGTCTCGATTTCAGTTCGGCTTCAGAGGCGCCTGTGAGCGTTATAAGCTGAGAAATTATCGAATCAAGGAAAATAAGTGATGTAATTTCAAAAGATGTGCCCAGAGGTGGCATAGTTTTGTAACCTCCCCGCATATTTCTTTCAAGGTAACCGTCTGCGTCAGGGTCGTTTTTAGTCTTGCTAGGAAGAATCATAGCAATATCCGAGACTCTGCCAAGTGTGGATTCTTTTTTAGATGTAACCGTTATGAGAGTTGCGCCAATGTCTTTTACTATTTTCCCGAGATCAGCTATAGAGTGGGTTTCTCCTGACCCTGAAATGGCAATCACCACATCCTCGGGTCTGACAGCAGGAGTTGTGGTTTCACCAACCACATACACGCTGAATCCAAGATGCATAAGCCTCATTGCAAAAGCTTTGGCAACAAGCCCGGACCTTCCGGCTCCCATCACAAAAATTCTTTCGCCTTCCAGAATTTTCTGAATCATCGACCTTATAGCTTCTCTATCTAGTCTGTCAATTATCTCATTGAGGTTTACTGCAATCAGTTTCATTGATAATAGTACGTCTTCGCAGTTGTTTACCTGAACTTTTTCCATATGAGTTCTCCGAAAAACATTGGGTTAAGTGCTGGTTAAATGCCTGATTTTATAATAATTAATCGATGAATTATATAATAATTAACTGATAATAGTTAATTGATAGATTCCATAATAATTAACCAATTACGATTAACTGATAACAGTTAACTGATAACAATTAACCAATTACGATTAACTGATAACAGTTACCGATAACAGTTAACCAATTACGATTAACTGATAACAGTTACCGATAACAGTTAAACAATTACGATTAACTGATAACAGTTACCGATAACAGTTAAACAATTACGATTAACTGATAACAATTAACCAATTACGATTAACTGATAACAGTTACCGATAACAGTTAAACAATTACGATTAACTGATAACAATTAACCAATTACGATTAACTGATAACAGTTAACCGACAACAATAACTGATTATGTCTTATTTACCTGCCTATGTCAGCATCAAATAGAAAATGCTCCTGAAACTTCACCAAAATCCTTACTCAAATCCACAGTACAGATCTCAGGGCAAACTTCGGAAGCCTTCTTTTCGCCTTGCTGCAGTGCTGGCAGTCCTGACTTTATTTGCTTGCTTGCGACTCAGTTTTATAATTAATAGTTTTCAGTTCCCAATTTTCAATATTACTTTTAAATTCGTGATATAGCCTCTGGATGTCACAGTCGTTCCCATTCCAATAAAAGTCTTTACGTGTTTCTCCTTTTTGGAGCTCTTCAAGTATAAATTTTGATAAGTGAAAAAGGGCTTTTTTATTGGAAAAAGGAATACTATAGTTTACGCGATAACCACCGGCTGTTTTTCCATAGGACACGAGTGTGTACCCTTTACTCTCATATTCCGTAATCTCATCAAAGTTGCAGATAATTTCAAATTCATGAACTGTAGACTGGTCAACTTTTGAAATTCCAATTAGTATCTGCGCTATAATGTAATCAGGAACTTTCCGTCCAAACCACACGGCGATTTTCCCGTAAGTACAGATTAAGTTGACGTCATTCCTGCCCATCTCAAAGGAGCCTAGAGACTGGGGAGGGTAGATTATAGCTTCCTCATCTTGGGTCTTCTGGGCACACATTGCTTCCACTTCGTTTACTTACTTGCAGAGACAAGTGCACTTATGAGATTCCGATCTTTTTTAAGGGTTTTGAGCTGGTTTGCAGGCCCTATTACCGTAAGTCTCTTACTGCTCTGTCTTTTGAGAATTTTTCCAAGAAATGAGCCGTCCGTATTTGCAGGATAACTTTGCATCTCGATGCCCGAAAAAACATCAGGCTGAATCACTGACATTGTCATTTCTATAAGCTTTGCTTCCTCCATCGGGTTCAGGCCCTTTTCAAGCACCAGGATTTTACCTTTTCGTACCTCATCGATTATGTATCTGACCTTTTCCATCGAAGCCATCTGAGAGATTCTGGCTTCGGATACCAAATCAAGTTGAATTCCCTGCATACGGATCACCCGAACTGTTTTGCTAGAGCTTCATAAAACGAGTCCATTCCCACTCCTTCAAGGGCAGAAACTGGCACCATAGGATGCTGGGGGAAAGCTTCCTTTATGACGGATGGATCGGCATCAGGAAGGTCTACCTTGTTTGCTACTATAAGAAGTGGAAGGTTTCTGGCTTCCATGTTCCCTATTACTGTTACATTGACCTGGGTATAGGGATTTTCTGTAGAATCCATAACAAGTATGACACCGTCAAGGTCATCCAGCCATTTGACAGCTTCAATTACGCCTTCTGTTGCTTCTTTGGACCGTTTTTTAGATTCGGAATCACTCATTCCCTGCTCCATGAAGTCATGGAAATCGATTTTTGTGGCAAGCCCGGGCGTGTCTACGATATCAAGGTTGATTGTGTGCCCATTGGTCTCAATACTTATCTCGTTCCTTCTCTTGGCATGCCGGGTTTCATGAGCTATATGAGAAACAGAACCCATAGTTTCTTCAGCTCCGACCCAATCCTTGAGGATCCGATTACTAAGGGTCGTCTTACCGGCATTTGGGGGGCCGTAAATTCCTATGCATGCTCCTTTTTTCTTGAACAGTTTATTGAACATTTTTGAAAAGCTTACCTTAAATCGTTCCAACATATTCATAGCTTCCCTCCTTTGGGAAAAGCATAGTACCTAAGGATTTCTCGGATTGCTTTCCTTTACGGATTGGTACTTAAATTTAATCTCTTGATCCATGCATTTATGCAACTTCTATTTATCGTACTGAGGGGATTGGGGAAAATTGTAGATGTTTTTCCCTTTCCAGTGTATCTGGAAGTAAATTGGAAGTTTAAGACCCTTTCTACGGTAGAATAGAAAGTGCCTCCGTGGAAATAACACCGGAATATAAATAAATTGCTTTCTATCGCCTAATTCCCTCACCACATTAATAAAAAAGCTTTTTATCCATAAACAAAAAGCTTTCTATCCAGAAGACTTCAAGCTCTTCCAAATTTTTTATAAGTATTAATTTTTTATATGTGCACTGATGTTCTGCACTTTACTTTATATTTTTTCCTATTTTATCCATTCAATCTTAAAAATATAAATTGTTTTTATTAGAATATCTTCTGGTATCTTTCTCACTTAACTCTTTTTGTAACATTTTACAGCTCAATTTTCCTCTATTTATACTTAAAATATCTTTCAGAAACTCTAAAATATTTTTATAAATCTAAAAATATTTTTTGAGCAGCTCAGAGCATTGAAAGGTAAATCAATTATCTCGATTTAAGATGTTAGTTATATATTTAACTCTTTTATTACTTTTGAGATCTTTATCTGGTAATACATAGAAATTTTACCTTGAAAATCTTTTCATTTTTATTGACCGCACTCCAAGAACTGAATTTTTCAGTCATTCTCCGTCAGGCTGGGGCTTGAATAAAACCTTTGTGCCTGTTTTGGTCCCCGTTTTTTCAGTCCGTTATTACGGATGGGAAGTAATGTAAGTAGATCCACCTGCCTGCTATACTTTCCTGGCCCTGATAATTATTTCATATTTCGATTAAATTCGTTAGATCTGAAATTAAAAACGTTTGTTCCTGATTCAAATAGTATCCTCTGATAGCATTTAGAAATGTTTTTTGAATATGCGATTCAACTTTGCTATTTATGTTTGTAAATTTCCGCTTTTTTATGGATACTTTTCAAAGCTTTGCATTTCAGGAGACCCGGGTCCTGTGAAGGAACGCAGTAAAAAATATTAAAGAATAATGCATTCTGAGGATGATGATACTTGAAGGGCAAGCCTGCGCGTCTGGAGCAGGAACCATTATTGCGGCATTTGCAACCTGGAAAGGTGCGGCATTCGGAACTGGCTTAAAAACATATTCAGAGGTGGAACTCTCGGACCGCGAAAGAAAAGTCCGCGGATCGATTGAGGGAATGCCTGAAGCAGACACTTTTCTTATTGAAAGGTGTGTTGAACTTGTGCTTGAACACTTCGAGATTAAACTTGGGGGCAAGGTAAAAACAAGCAGCAATATTCCTCTTGCAGGCGGACTCAAGAGCAGCAGTGCAGCTGCCAATGCAACCGTACTGGCGACCTTAAACGCTATAGGAGAATCAATGCCTCCTCTTGACGCTGTAAAACTTGGGGTAAGAGCTGCAAGAGAAGCAAAGGTAACCATAACAGGGTCTTTTGATGACGCTTGTGCTTCTTTTTTCGGCGGAGTTGTGATTACCGACAATCGAAAACTGGAACTGCTTAAAAGAGAGGAATACAATTCAAAGGTCCTTATCTTTGCGCCGAACAGGAAAGTTTTCAGTTCACAAACAAATGTCAAACGTTCGGAACTCATTGCTCCGTATATAGATATGGCATATGAACTTGCGCTTGCAGGGGAGTATGAAAAAGCAATGACTTTAAACGGTTTCCTCTACTGCAGCGCCCTTGGCTTTGATACCGAATGCATTCTTCAAGCCCTGGAATGCGGTGTAAAAGGGGTAAGTCTATCCGGATCCGGCCCGGCATATGTTGCGCTTGTTAAAGAAAGCCAGGTCGAAGAGCTCAGGTCGGCCTGGGAGAGCTGTGGGATGGAAGGCAGGGTTATAGAAACCTCTATAAATAACAGAGATGCAATGTCTTTATAAAACGAGGGTTTCACTTGAACGAACTTGAGGACATCCGCAGAGAAATTGAGGAAATTGATAGGGAAATACTTGCCCTCATTGATAGAAGAGTAAATATGGCCGAAAGAGTGCTTGAATCAAAAAGAATAAATGGAACTTCGATAAATGACCAGAAGCAAAACGAGGTTGTAATTAACAGAGCTTTAAATGCCGCAACCGAGCTCAACCTTGATCCGGGTTCCATAAAGGCCATTTTTGAGGTTCTTATCAGGATGAGTATTGAGCGCCAAAACGAGTTAAGCGGCAAAGGAAGCCTGCCCTGACTGCTCAGGAGAAGCTAAAAATGGTTGATATCTCAGTAATTATGGGTTCCGAATCCGACAGGTCTATCGCCAACCGTGCGGTATCCGTACTTGAAAAGAGCAAATACACTTACGAAGTAATGGTCATCTCTGCTCACAGGAACCCTGACGAACTTGAAAGCTACGTCTCAAGCACCGATGCAAAGGTCTTTATTACAATTGCAGGTTTGTCTGCAGCCCTTCCCGGGGTTGTAGCCTCCAGAACAAAAAGACCTGTAGTAGGAGTCCCTGTTAGCGCGAAGCTTGGCGGACTCGATGCCCTGCTCTCCATTGCCCAGATGCCCCCTGGAGTGCCTGTAGGAAGCGTAGGGATAGATAACGGAGCAAACGGTGCGCATCTTGCTCTGCGAATTCTGGACTTGATTGATACTGTGAAGCCTTAAGGAGCCTGTAAAAAGCTCTCACTCAGGCTTATACAGTAATAATCAACTGATCAAAATAAGCTACTAAGTTGAATCGGCAGTAAACTCAGTCGACTGTTTACAAAATTCGGTCGGCTCACTTCAAAAATTCTTTTTTAAACTATCGGAATTATTTAGTATGTGTTAACTTTGATTAT
>Ga0074193_1001518_pt1 | contig 27274 bp, 27 predicted proteins | sample EPASupsiteHSE605_FD_64523 | JGI IMG/M metagenome (GOLD analysis project Ga0074193, IMG submission 64523) | Bioremediated contaminated groundwater from EPA Superfund site, New Mexico - Sample HSE6-05 | ecosystem: Environmental > Aquatic > Deep subsurface > Groundwater > Contaminated ... | reverse complement strand
CGCCACATTTATTGGTTGCGGGGGCAGGACTTGAACCTACGACCTTCGGGTTATGAGCCCGACGAGCTGCCAACTGCTCCACCCCGCGATATTTGGTGCTGGAGACCGGACTTGAACCGGTACGGAGGGTTAGCTCCGCAGGATTTTAAGTCCTGTGCGTCTGCCGATTTCGCCACTCCAGCTTAATATGTCTACTGATTTACTTTCTTCATCTGTTTCTCAGCGACATAGACTATTATATATTAATCAAATATGATTGTCAACTAATTATTTTAAAATCTTTAAACTGAGATATAAGAAAGTTACCAAGCAACTTTCTTATATTCTAAATCAAAATTTAAAAAGGACTAAAACTAGTCCTTTAAATATTGTAATTATCCCTTTTTGGAATACTTATTACCTTTAACATTCTGATGCTTTTTCAAATCTAAAAACCTTTCTTCACTATCCTTTAAAAATTTAGAAATCGCATCTTCAAAATTATTAGAATTTGAAGTTGATTTACTCTTTTCCTTAGCCCAATCAATTTCTGCAGGCCTTGATGACTTTTTATTTATCATAGCTTGTTTTATAGATAAACTAAGCCTTCCACTATCATCTACTGCTATTACTTTCACCTTTACCTTATCTTGCTCTTTTAGATGCTCTCTTATGTCCTTCACATAGGAGTCTGCTACCTCGGATATGTGTACTAGACCTGTCTTCCCCTCCACTTCTATAAATGCTCCAAACTTAGTTATGTTGACTACTGTACCATCTAGGATACTACCTAACTTTAAGGCCATGTTAATAAAATTCCTCCTTGATATGTTTATATTAAATTATAAATTAGCAATATTTATTTCTTTTTCTCTACTATAACATTTTCCCCTTGTTTTATAAAACCTAGCCTTTCTCGAGCTAACTTCTCCATATATCTATAAGTCTCAGACATTCCTTTCTCATCCTTCAACTTAAGATTTTCATTAGTTACTCTCTCCAGCTCTACCTTGGAGTCTTCTAGTTGAGCTTTTTTATTCATTATTGTGATTTGTTGGCTCACCAATATGTAACATACATACAGTAATATAAAAGTAACAGATATCATTTTAATTTTAGATTTTTTCATAATCAATTTACCTCTAAAACTGAATTTTAGGCTCTACTTCTATTTTAGTTTCGTTTTAGATTTTATTCAAGGAGTTTTTTATTTATTTTTGTCTATTATCCTGTAAAATATTAACTCAATAGGATATAATAATATATTTATTATTATTCTTACCAAGGAAAAAGTAATTTTAAATACATTATGCTGTATACGAATAAAATATTCACTAAAGAATTTTAGGTAAATATATAATCCCAAAGCTATATAAAGATATAAATATACTCCTACATAAACATAAGTTGTATACACCAGGAAAATAAAAACTAATATTCCTGCAAAAAACCAAAATAAAATATCCTCAATAAAAGTTATTATTCTGTTAGGATTTTCAAAGCCTCTAATAATTCTATAAATATCAAACAATACTCCTGTAATTATACCTGCTAGTATACTATGAATAATTAGATTAAATTGATTTTGTAATGATATAATCATAGCTTTATTACCTAAATAGTTTTGCTATAATGCTATCTTTATCTTTTTTACTTTCCGTAGTAGTATACACACAGGAATTTACATGTCCAACAATTATAACATCCCCATTTTGCACATCCAACTTTTGCATTTTCAGGTTTTCTCCCTTTGTTGTTAAGGTTCCTAAGGAAGTATCTAATATTATTGTCTTATCATCAAAACTAATTACTTCAACAACTCCAGATAATATTAATTTATTTCTATTTTCAAGGTTTAAATTACTTTTTTTATTTTCTATTACTTCTTTTCTTAATTCCATGAACACTCCTCCCTTTTTGTAACTATATATATGCTATAAAAATATATAATATGTTATCAAAAGGGAATAAAGAACTTTTTTAGTAAGACTTACTCTTCCTTTTGTGCTTCCTCTGATTCATCATAAATTATTTCATACATTAGCTTTGCTTCTGATTTTGCCACATGATTTGCTATGTTAACAACTTTTGCTTTTATTGAACCCTTTGCAAACATAACCTCAATAATATCATTCTCACTAACATCTGTGCTCGGCTTTGCAATTTTTCCATTAATTATAACTCTTCCACTTTCACATGCTTCCTTCGCTATAGTTCTTCTCTTTATTATTCTTGATACCTTTAAATATTTATCTAATCTCATTTCTTTTCTCCACCTCTTAATAAAATAAAAAACCTAGATTTGCACCCAGGTTTTTTATAATAATTATTATTTATTAACTATGTCCTTGAACTCTTTTCCAGCTTTAAATACAGGAACTGTTGATGCTGGAATAGTTATTTCTTCTTTAGTTCTTGGGTTTCTTCCTTGTCTTTCTGCTCTTTCACGAGTTTCAAAAGTACCAAATCCTACTAATTGAACCTTTTCACCTTTGCCAAGCGCTTCTTCTACGCTTTCGATAAACGCTTTTAAAGCTACTTCTGCATCCTTTTTAGTTAATTGGCTTTTTTCTGCCATGCTTGTTATTAATTCTGCTTTATTCACTTTTGTTACCTCCTCATTTTAATCAATAAATAGTATAAGACTTAATTCTTCATTTAAATTAAAAATCCTCTTTTTTATATGAACTTTTAACTAAATTAGCTTAGTATTCTTTGACATATCCCATAATTTATCCATCTCTTCTAGAGTCATGTCTGTTATTTTCTTACCCATTTCCAGGCTCTTTTGTTCTATGTAACTAAATCTGCTAATAAACTTATCTATAGTATAATTTAATGCAACTTCGGGGTCAATGTCAAGGAGTCTTGCAACATTTACAGTACTAAATATTAAATCTCCTACTTCTTCTACTATTTTTTCCCTATTTTGCGTTTTATATACCTGTTTAACTTCATCACACTCTTCAACTACTTTTTCTAAGGCAGGAGCAGCATCCTCCCAATCAAAACCAACTTTCGCAGCTTTCCTTTGAATTTTTTCTGATCTAATTAGAGCAGGAAGACTTTTGGCAACATGCTTTAATTCATCAGTGTATGTTTCTAATCCCTTTTCTTTTTTCTTTATTTCATCCCAATTGTATAATACTTCATTTGAGTCACTAACCTTTACTTCTCCAAAAACATGTGGATGTCTTTCAATGAGTTTTATGCATATTCCCTTAATTACATCACCAATGTTAAAATATCCATCTTCTTTGCCAATCTGGGAATGAAATACAACCTGAAGTAATACGTCTCCAAGTTCCTCTATTAGCTTGCCCTCGTCCTGTTCATCTATAGCTTCTATAACCTCATAACATTCTTCTATAAAATACCTTTTAAGAGATTCATGAGTTTGCTCTCTATCCCAAGGGCACCCTCCTTTTCCTCTCAAAACATCCATTATTTCAAGAAGGTCATAAAAATCCTTTGATGAATCTAAATTCTTAGGAATATATATGGAAGTAAGATGATCTATATCTTCTTGTCTATCTAACTCATATAAATATATCTTCCTTATACTTTCTAGTTCTCTTACTCCAGCTGCCCTTATAAAATATATTTCCATATTATCATTAAAATATTCCATTAACCTTAATTTTACCTCTGAGGCTATAAATTTATTATACACCTGAGTTATTATTGTACCAACCCTTTTATCAAGAATCTGATTTTGAATATCAAAGGCATCTATTATTTTAACTCCATTTATAGGATCAATTTTTAGACTTTCCATTATAGCATCCACAAAGCTTATTGCCGGAAGTATTTCAATATCTATATTTTCATGCTTACATAATTCAATTAAAATGCTTACAGATTTCTCTGCTACCATTGGATGACCAGGTACAGCATAAACTATATCACCTAAGGTTTTATGCTTATAGATTAAATCTTTTGCTATCTCTTCGTAAACCATATCAAAACTATCTAAGTTTTCATACTTATTATCATAAGTTGAAAACTTAACACCAAGTTCTCTTAAATATTCTACGTTAGGATGAATCTCTGTTCTAAAAAAAACATTTTCACTGTTTTTTAACAATTGAAAAGTCCCCATAGTAATTGATTCCTTGCTTCCAGGTCCTAACCCTACAATCCTAATCATTTTTAATCTCCTTTTGTACTTTTATCACTTCAAAATTTTTTCTTTATTAATTCCTTATAATCTAATACTTTAAATAGCATAATCAATATTCCATAGGTTATTATACCAATTGATATTGATATTAAACAAGAAATGGAATTACTCATTGTATAATTATAGACCTTAACATACATAAAAACAACAATTAATATCATTGCAATTGAAGCATAGGCTGGTTTTATTAATAGTCCATATAAATCTATTTTAATTCCTAAGGTTTTCTTTAATAGCATTAAATTCAGAACTACAGCTGTTCCATATGCAACAAAGGTTCCAATTATTGCACCGTATACGTTCATACTTTCCAAAGGAACCAATTTACTTGTAATTATTATTTTCACTATACATCCAATTAGCAAATGAATTATAGGCCTTTTATTTGAAGTAGTTGCCTGTAATATAACTGTAGTTGTTTGTGCTAAGATTATAAATGGAATTGATAGAGCTGAATACTTTAAAATCATTGCTCCTTCCGCCTGTCCCCTAAAAATTAAACTTAATATAGGATGTGCGAGAAAGTAAAAGCCGCAAAGGGATGGCAATGCTATGAGTATAGATATTTTTATTGCTGAAATTATATTTTTACTAGCTCTAGCATTATCCTTAAGTATAAAAGCTTCTGAAATTATTGGCACTACCGATGCGCTTAAAGCAGCTGATAAGGTAAGCGGGACATTAACTAACACAGCAGCTTTTCCTGTTAACTGCCCGTAGAGTATAGCTGCTTGTCTAGTTGTGAAACCTGCTTCCAAGAGCTTCTGAGGTACCATTATTGAATCTATTACATTCATTACAGTTCCTACTGCAGCTCCAAGTGAAATAGGTATGGCTATCCTAAGTAATCTTTCCATAGTTTCAGTATTAAACTTAATATTAGCTATTTTAGATTTTTTCCTTATTACTCTGTATTTACTATATAAATACATTAAACCTAGTATTCCCCCCGCTGCAGCTCCTAAAGTAGCTCCACCAGCTGCATACTCTATTCCTTTTGGTAATAATAGTACAACAAGCCCAATACCAATTACAACTCTTGCTATCTGCTCTAAGACCTGAGAAATAGCAGTTGGTGTCATATTCTGAAGTCCTTGAAAGAATCCTCTATATACGCTCATTATTGAAATGAAGAATGGTGCTACTGCCAAAGCCATTAATGAATAATACGCCTTAAAGTCCCATCTAAATATATTAATCAAGCTTTTTGAAAAACCTAACATAAGTAAACTTGTACCTGCTCCTAATATACTCATAAGGAGTAGCGCTTCCTTTAGAACTTCGAATATTCCTACCTGATCTTCCTTTGCACTTTTTTCCGATATCATTTTTGACATTGCTAATGGAACCCCTGAAGCTACAGCAATAAACAGCATATATAGGGGATAAGCTATTTGATAATATCCTAATCCTTCATCTCCTATAAGCATGGTTAGAGGGACTCTAAACAGCATACCTATAATCTTTGCGAATATGCCTGCAAAGCCTAGTATAAAGGTTCCTTTTATCAAAGATTGTTTTTTCAATATAATACCTCCAAATTGCTTATTGAGTATAAATATTTATATTTGCAATTAGAAGATATTATTACTAAAAAAACAAAGGCAGATAAGGCTACCTTTGTTTTTTTAATAGTGAAGTATTAAATTTCATTATTCCATTTGCTTACCTAAAAATGAAGCTGCTGTATCTGCAAGTTTAACTTCTACTTCTCCAAACTTAGGATTTTCTTCTTTAGAAATCATTATTACAGCACCAATGGCATCTCCTTCAGCTATTATAGGTGAAATTACTTGTGCATTGTATTTTCCATCAATTTCCTCATCTTCTATAATAGGTACTACTTTACTTCCATTTGCCCCCAAGAAAACGCTCTTTCTGTCTTCCATTATTTTTGATACTTCATTACTTATTTTCTTATCCATGTATTCTTTTTTAGAAGTTCCACTTATAGAAATAATATTGTCTTTATCACAAATAAGTACAATATCTCCAGTTGTAGATTGTAATGCTTCTGCATACTCTCTAGAAAAATTACTTAATTCTTCTATAGGAGAATATTTTTTAAGAATTACTCCACCTTCTCTATCAGTAAAAATTTCTAATGGATCTCCTTCTCTGATTCTCAAGGTTCTCCTTATTTCTTTTGGTATTACAACTCTTCCTAAATCGTCTATACGTCTAACAATACCAGTTGCTTTCATCTAGGTTTTTACCTCCTTAGTTATTATTATTATTAAAAATTATTTTCAGTAATATTATCTGTACGAATATGCAATTTTATACACAAATGTATAGGTTTAATTTTAATACTAAAAAAAGATGATACAAATTGTATCATCTTTTAAAATTAAACTAATTTATCTTCATATATTTTTATATTTGCATTAGCTTTTACTTCCTCAAGCTTTTTATTCCATACTTCATTCTTCTTACTGTCTTCTAGTGTAGACTTAACTTGCTCTTTTGCTTCAGCAAAAGTTTTTACAGGTTTATTTTCTCTCTTAATACATTTTATTATATGATATCCAAATTGAGTTTTAACTACTCCAGATACTTCTCCTGCCTTAAGCTGCATTGCTGCATTCATAAAGTCTTCATCAAAGCCTGAGTTTACTACTGTTACTGTACCTAAATCTCCGCCTTTATCTTTTGTTGCATCAGTTCCATATTGTTTTGCAAGTGCAGCAAAATCTCCGCCTTTATCTATTTCTGCTTTTATCTTTTGTGCTGTTGCTTCATCTGCAACTAATATATGTGCTAATTGAAGTTTCGTAGAGTCATCTGCCTTTACAGGATATTTATCCTTATACTTATTGTAATAATCTTGAAGCTCTTTATCATCTACTTTTATAGTCTTAAAAGTAGCTTCCTGAACCTTTTGTATAATAGCATTTCTCTTTATTAAGTCCTTTAATCCAGCTAGAGTAATATTTTGTGCTTTTAAAGCTTCTTCAAGTTTTGCGTCATCTGTTATGTTTTGAGATTTCTTATAATCTTCTATTTGTTGATTAACAGTTTTATTTAGTTCTTCTTCTGTTGGAACAACTTTTAATTTTTCTGCTTCCTGAACAAGCGCTTCTTCAGTGGTCATTGATTCTATTATACTTTTCTTTGATTGCTTTAAATAATCTACTGCTTCTTTACTTTGCAGATAATTTTCTCCATATTGCTGCTTTAGTTGAGTTACTAATTGTGCTGTTTGAAAATTAGAATCTAATTCTCCTCTTGTTATTTTTTTATCTCCTACCTTAGCTACTACAGTCTTAGCTATAGCTTCTGGAGTTTTCTCTATCATATTACATCCAACTGTAGACATTCCAAAGATCATCACTGCTACTACAGCAACAAGTTTTTTAATATTTTTCAATTCTTTCCCCTCGCTTATCATGTATTTTGGCATAACTTTATTTTAACATAATTCTATGGTGTTTCAACCATCGATTGAATATATTCAAGAAATTCTTTCAAAATTTGTATTAGTTCTGTCTTTTTGACATCCTTAAGTGAAAATCCCAAAACTGGTTCTTGACCAACCTTGAAAATCACTCTTCTGTTATACTTTTTAATTATACTTTTTACTAATCCTTGATTAATAAAATCTTTGCTTTGGAATTTAATTTCTACTTCCATAGGTCTTTCTTTTATTTCATCAATGCCAATTTTGTTAGCTACACTCTTCAAATAGGCTATGTTGATAAGATTATATATAGAAAGTGGAATATCAGAAAATCTGTCTTCTATTTCTTCTTGAATATCCATCATGCTTTCTTTAGAGTCAATACTTGCAATCTTTTTATAAACTTGGATTTTCTGGACTTCATCATCTAAATAATCGCTTGGTATATAAGCATCCACTTTTAAATCAATAGTAGTTTCAAATGGCTCCTTATCTATCTCCCCTCTTACTAACTTAATAGTATCTTCTAGCATTCGGCAATATAGGTCATATCCAACTGAAGCCATATGTCCATGCTGAGCTGCACCTACAATATTTCCAGATCCTCTTATTTCTAGATCTCTCATAGCTATTTTAAAGCCCGATCCTAGTTCTGTAAAATCCTTTATTGCCTTTAATCGTTTTTCTGCTACCTCTGTTAAAACCTTATCCTTTCTATATGTTAAATAAGCATAAGCAATTCTATTAGTTCTTCCTACTCTGCCCCTCAATTGGTACAGCTGAGATAATCCAAATTTATCTGCATCATAAATGATCATTGTATTTGCATTTTGAATATCTAAGCCTGTTTCAATAATTGTAGTACAAAGTAGCATAGCATATTTCTTATTCATAAAGTCTAGCATTACTTTTTCCAGTTCTCGTTCAGGCATCTGTCCATGAGCTACAGCTATGCTAACCTCTGGTAAAAGTTTTGATAGGTAGGAAGCCATTTCTTTTATATTTTCTACTCTATTATAAACAAAATAAACTTGACCACCTCTATCTACTTCTCTAGTTATAGCATCCGAAATAAGCTGCTCATTAAATTCTACAACATAGGTTTGAACTGGATACCTTTCCTCAGGAGGAGTTTCTATTACACTTATATCTCTTATGCCAGTCAAAGACATATGAAGTGTTCTAGGTATAGGTGTAGCAGTTAAAGTTAATACATCTACGTTCTTTTTTAAATTTTTTATCTTTTCTTTATGAGTAACTCCAAATCGTTGTTCTTCGTCCACTATTAAAATTCCCAAATCCTTAAACTGAACATCTTTCTGAAGTATTCTATGAGTACCAATAAGAATATCTACATTTCCTGCTTTAGCTTCTATCAAAGTTGATTTTACCTGTGCTGGAGTCCTAAATCTACTTATCATATCTATTCTTATTGGGAAATCAGAAAATCTGTGAATTAGGTTATTATAATGTTGTTCTGCAAGTATTGTAGTTGGAACTAAAAAAGCTACTTGTTTTCCATCCATCACTGCTTTAAAGGCTGCTCTTACTGCAACTTCAGTCTTTCCATAACCTACATCTCCACAAAGTAATCTGTCCATAACCTTTTCAGATTCCATATCATTTTTTATATCTTCTATTGCAAGAATTTGATCTGGCGTTTCTTCATAAGGAAATTCTTCCTCAAACTGCTTTTGCCAAACTGTATCACTAGAAAACTTATGTCCCTTTAGAGTAGATCTTATAGCGTATAATTTTACTAATTCTTCAGCTATTTCATTAATAGCACTTTTGACCTTACTCTTAGCCTTGCTCCAATCACTTCCCCCAAGCTTGCTAACCTTAGGAGCCTTACCCTCTGTACCTATATATTTTTGGACTAAATCTAGTTGTTCCACTGGGACGTAAAGCTTATCAGCTGAGCTATAGCTTAGTTCTAAATAATCCTTTTTATGTCCTTGAACCTCCAGCTGCTTAATACCTTTATATACACCAATACCATGATTTGTATGAACTACATAATCACCTGGTTTTAGTTCTGTAAAACTTTTAATTTTACCTATACCTTTTTTATTAACCTTTTGATTCCTTCTCTTAGATTTTCCAAAAACCTCTTTATCAGATATAATACTTAATTTAAATTCAGGAAAATCGTATCCCTTTATCTGATTACCAAAGGTTATTACAACCTCTCCACATTTAACGCTATCCACTACATCTTTATATACACTTTCAATATCTCTATCTTTTAAGGTTTCAACTAACCTTTCCCCCCTAGGTCTAGTCCCACTAAGTATTATAGTTCTATATCCTTTAGCTTTTTTCTCCCTAACTTCATCTAAAAGCAGCTCAAGCTTTCCGTTATAACTACTTAAGCTTGATTGTAAAAATTCTTCAGCATAGAGAGGGTTAAAGATGTTTTTCCCTTTGCTTATAATATCTAATAATATTACTCTTGATTCTTTTAGCTTTTCTATCATAAGCTCTTTATTGTTCATTAATTCTAATTGTCTAGGTAATATACTGCCCTTTTGTATAAAATCCTTATAGTTTTCTATAAACTCAAAATAGACACTTTCAAGTTTTCCAGTGCACCTTTGAGAATCATTTATTATTATTAAACTGTTTCCCATATAATCTAGTAGATTTGATGTTTGATCATAAAAATACGGTAAATAGCTATCAATATTATCAAAACTCCAGTTTTCCATCAGTGCTTCTAAATTACTTAATGTATCTTTTTTTAATTTTTCTTCTGAAACTTTTGCTAAATCTTCTTGTATCGCTTTATAAGCCTTATTAATATTTTCTTTAGTTAATACCATTTCCTTAGCCGGAAAAATTTCAACGGAATTATATTTATCTATGCTTCTTTGCGATTCATGGTTAAAACTTCTAATAGAATCAACCTCATCACCAAAAAACTCTATTCTATATGGTGTAGAAAGTATTGGAGAATAAATATCCAGTATTCCTCCCCTTATTGAAAATTCTCCCTTGCCTTCTACTATATTAACTCTCTCATATCCACTTTGAATCAGTTTTCTTCCTATTTCCTCAAGATTCTCTGTATCCCCAAGAGAGAATTTTAAAGTATATTTTTTATAAAGTTCTGGAGAAATATATGTAGATGCAAGTGTCTCTATTGAAGTAACGATAATTTTCTTTCCTTCTCTTAGCATCTCTCTAATGACCTTTAGTCTCTCCCATCTTAAATCACCCGAAATAGCATAGATATTGTAGAATACTACCTCTTTAGTAGGAAAATAGTATGTATTAGGTATGTAAAAAGATAAATCCTCATACAGATTTTTAGCATCTACATCACTATTTGTAAAAATAAAGATAGAGCTATTCTCCTTCTCATATATTCCGTTAATTAAATATCCTCTTCCTGATTCTAAGACACCAGTAATTTCAATGGGGAATTGGTTATTATGTATTTTATTCATTACATTATTAAATTTATCATTTTCTATTAAAGGTTGCATAAGCCCCTTTAACCTCATAAGTACACACCTCTCAATTACTACTCTACCTTAAATCCATTAAACTTATTCATGGCTTCTGAGGCACCTTTAGTTATTATAACTTCTATTACCTTATGAACTTCTTCAAATACCTTATCCAGCTTATTCCTTTCTTCCTCAGAAAATTTTCCTAAAACATGTGAAACCAAGTTACTATATTCAGGTTCTCCAACACCAATCTTCACTCTTGTAAACGCTTCGCTATTTAAATTCGATATTATACTTTTTATTCCATTATGCCCACCTGCGCTACCTTTTTCCCTTATTCTCATTTTACCAACTTGAAGGCTTATATCATCGTATATTATTATAATATTTTCATTGGGAATCTTATAAAAATTTAAGACTTCTCTTATACTTTCTCCACTTAAATTCATATAAGTCATAGGTTTTAAAAACATTGCTCTTTCACCACATATGGTTCCGTCTCCATAAACACCTTTAAATTTTTTCCTATTCAAATTAATATTATACTTCCTTGAAATCAAATCAATAACATCAAAACCTACATTATGTCTTGTGTGCTCATATTCTTTACCTGGATTTCCTAAACCCACTATTAAGTACATAAATTTCCCTCCAAGGCCTTGTTTTCCTAAAATACACTTTTATTTACCTAAATATAATACATTAAAAAACATATTTAATAAAGTGACAGTATTATAAACCCAAGATATATATCCATGGGTTTATATTTCTATTTCACTATATTAATATCAGTGAGAGTTATTTTTATATTTATAGTTTTACCTTTTCTCCATATTTTCCCTGATACAACATCTCCAATTTTATGCTTTTCAATTATTTCTGTAATATCTTCAAACTGCATAATGCTTTTCGCATCCAGTTGAACAATAATATCTCCAGGTAAAACACCAGCTTTCTCTGCACCACTATCTTTAATGACTTCACTTACATATACACCTTTAACTTCATTACTATCTTCTAAAATAGTATTTCTACCATATATCCCTAGTCTTGGCCTTGCTACCCTTCCATATTTCATGATTTCCTGTATAATTCCATTTGCTTCGTTTATTGATATAGCAAAACCTATGCCTTCTACATTTTGAAATTGTGAGTCTGTTAACTTTAGGCTGTTGATTCCTATTACTTCCCCACTAGAATTACACAATGCACCTCCACTGTTACCAGGGTTTATTGCTGCATCAGTTTGAAGAACTTTATATATAGATCCTCCATATTGTATTTTTCTGTTCCTTGCACTTATTATCCCAGCAGTCACTGTACCAGCTAGTTCCTCCCCTAGAGGATTCCCTATAGCAATTGCTAAATCTCCAACTCTCACCTTTGATGAATCCCCAAATTTTGCTGTTGGGAGGTTTTTTGCATCTATTTTTACTACTGCTAAATCAGAAGTTGGATCAGAACCTATAAGCTTAGCATTTATATAATTTATTCCATTAGCTAGTTTAACTAAAATATTTTCAGCATCTTGAATAACGTGATAATTCGTAACTATATACCCATTAGTATCAAAAATTATCCCTGAACCACTGCTTTTATCTGGTATACCCAAATTAGTACCTTTAGAAGTTTTCACTATACCCACCACGGTAGGACCAACCTTTTCAGCCACCTCAGATATCTCATCATTAGATGAATTGACTTTAGCATCCTCTAAGTTCACACCATTTTTCGCAGTATCAGCATTTTTACTACTCCCTAATAATTCAGAATATCTTTTTTCAATAATGTAATTAGATGTTATAGCCCCAGACAAAACAGCTAATAAAATAAAACTAACTAATCTAAAAAATCTTTTAATAGGGCTCTTTCTCTTTATAAATTTTATCTCTCCGCATTTATTTTCATTAATATCTTCCCAAGATACTTCTTCAATATTATCCTTTTCATTAATGCCATCATTTCTATCGTCCAAAAATATCACCTCCCAAGCTTTCTTTAAGCTCTTTTTAATGTAAAGGTAAATACAACACCTTTATTATCCTTATTCTCAAACCAAACATCCTCACCGTGCTGAGTTAATATTCTCCTTACAATAGCTAATCCAAGTCCTGTACTAGCCTTCGTAGTTCTTGATTTATCACTTTTATAAAATCTTTCCCATACATGCTTTGCATCTTCCTCAGATATGTTAGGTCCATCGTTATAAACAGATACGAAGACCTTAGGTCCCTTTAATTTTGTCCTTATTTCTATTTTTCCGCCTTCTTCAACATATTTAGTAGCATTATCAACTAAATTAGTTAAAATTTGAACTATTTTATCTCTATCTACTAATACATTTATTGCCTTATCTTCTAGCCATATATCAACATTTATCTTTTTTTTCTTTATTACCGTTTCAAATTTTATTATAGAAATTCTTATGATTTCATTTATGTCATGCTCTTTAATATTCAATGTAAACTTCCCAGCCTCAATGGCAGATAAATCTAAAAGATCATTAATAAGTCTTGTAAGTCTTTGAATTTCTTCATAAGTAATGGAAAGATAATATTCAACTTTTTCTTTAGGTATTACTCCATCCAATATCCCCCCTATAAAACCTTTAATGGAGGTTATAGGAGATCTGAGTTCATGAGACACATTAGATATAAAATCTCTTCTATTATTTTCAACTTCCTGTAAAGAATCCGCCATAGAATTGAAAGACTTGGCTAATTCTCCTATTTCATCATTCGACTCAATATCTACCCTCTTGCCTACTTCTCCTCTAGATATTTTCCCTGCAACACCATTAATCTTAGCCAGAGGTTTAATTATTATTCTCTGAGAGAAATAATATATTATTATACTTGAACATATGATAGCAAGGACCGCTGACATCCATATAATTTGATATACTCTTTTTAAAGGTTCCCTTATTTCACTCAAAGGTGTATTCATTACTATTGTTCCTTGAAAAAGTCCCCTATAAGAAATAGGAATTTCATAAGAATGCACCGACATATTAAACACACTGTCAAAGTTATTTTTCTTTTCAATAACTTCACCTTGTCTTAATTTTTCAAGATCATTTGTTAGAAGTTGTGTACCTATAAACTTTCTATGTTCAATATTAGATACTGCATAAACATAACCATACCTATCAAAAAGCAGTATATCCGTTGAGGAATATTTAGAAACATACTCAATTATTTCATTAGTCTTACTAATGGGACTCATTCCATACAAATATTGAATTGCCGCATTGGCTACCAATTGTGATTCTGCTATAACCTGACCTTTTCTTTGTTCAAAGAAATATCCTTCAAACCACAATGATAAGAATGCCGCTAATATAATAAAACTTATGGATATAATAAGGGTAAAAGTTGCCATCATTTTAGAAAATAAACCTTTTTTCTTCATCTACTTCACCTCAAACTTATACCCTACACCCCAAACCGTTTCTATTTGCCAATTTAATCCGCCTTGAATCTTTTCTCTTAGCCTTTTAATATGGACATCCACAGTTCTTGAATCTCCTGGATAATCATAACCCCAAACCTCACAAAGCAATTGTTCCCGAGTGAAAACCTTGTTTTTATTATTAGCAAGATAATACAATAACTCAAATTCTTTTGGAGGCATTTTTAACTCATTTCCTTCATATGTAGCTGTATAAGAATTTATATCAATAATAAGTCCTGGAAACTCTAAAATTTCTTTATTTTCTCCCTCAACATTATATCTTCTCAAAACTGCTTTAACCCTAGCTATCATCTCTTTTGGTTCAAAAGGTTTTACAATATAATCATCCGCTCCTAATTCCAAAGATAACACTTTATCAAAAGTTTCTCCTTTAGCCGTAAGCATTATTATAGGCGTCTCGTATTCCTTCCTTATCCATTTCAGCAAATCAATCCCGTCCATATGTGGAATCATTATATCTAGTAAAGCTAAATCCGGCTTATATTCTAAAAATGCATCTTGAGCTGCTTTCCCATCATAGCATATTTTAGTAGAATATCCTGAATTCTCTAAGTACATCTTGATTACTTCACATATATTTACGTCATCGTCAACAATTAGTATTTTCCCGATAGTCCCATCCATAAGTTAACCTACCTCCAGATTTCTTTTAATTATAATGTATCATATTTCATCAAGTTTTAAATAACTAACACAATAAGTTTAAATAAAAGTTACAATTCATTAATAAAAGCATGCAGGCTTTTATAATACCCCGCATGCTTTATTAGAATTATACAAATAATTTACTTATTGATACATCTTCATATATTCTCTTAATTGCTTCTGCAAAAATAGGTGCAACAGATAATATTTCATACTTTTCACTAATCTTATCTTTAGGTAATCCTATAGTATTTAATACTATAAGCTTCTTAATTACACTTTGATCTATTCTTTCAAAAGCTGGTCCTGATAGTACTCCGTGTGAACAACAAGCATATACTTCTTTTGCTCCTCTAGCAACTAAAGCATTTGCTCCATTAGTTATAGTTCCAGCAGTATCTATCATGTCGTCAATTAATATTACAGTTTTATCTTTTATATCTCCTATTATATTCATTATTTCACAAACATTAGCCTTTGGCCTTCTCTTATCGATTATAGCTATTGGAGCGTTTAATCTATCTGCGAAGTCTCTTGCTCTTGTTACACTTCCTAAATCTGGTGAAACAACTACTACATCGTCCCTATCCTTGAAGCCCTCTTCTATAAAGTATTTTGCAAGGATAGGTGCACCTATTAAATTATCTACAGGCACATTAAAATATCCTTGTATTTGTGCAGCATGTAAGTCCATAGTAAGTACTCTGTCTGCTCCAGCAGTTGTAATTAGGTCTGCAACTAGTTTTGCAGTAATTGGATCTCTAGCCTTAGCCTTCCTATCTTGTCTAGCATAACCATAATATGGTATTACAGCAGTTATTCTTCCTGCAGATGCTCTTTTGAAAGCATCAATCATTATTAGTAGTTCCATCAAATGGTCATTTACTGGTGCATGTGTTGGTTGAACAAGAAACACATCTGTACCTCTTACTGTTTCATTTGTAGTTACAGATATTTCTCCATCACTAAATTTTCCAACCTTAGAATTTCCAACAGCAACTCCTAAGATATCAGCAATCTCTTTTGCTAATGTTGGATTTGCGTTTCCCGTAAAGATTTTAATATTCTTACCATGGGATATCATGTGTAAACCTCCTTAATTTTTCCAAAATATTGTTTTCTATAATTTACTCGTAAATTTACTTCTTAATTTATTCCTTATTAAGTCCCTTTATCTTTACCCAATTTTCCTTGTTAGACTGCTTAATCCTTGCAACTGCTAAGGCTCCACTAGGCACTTTCTTAGTAATAGTTGATCCTGCTGCTATATATGTGTTGCTTTCTATTTCAACTGGAGAAACTAAATTTACATTACATCCTATAAATGAGTTGTCTCCTATTATTGTTTTGTATTTATTTTTACCGTCATAATTTACAATTACCGTACCACATCCAAAGTTGCAGTTCCTACCAACCTCTGCATCTCCAATGTAGGTTAAATGTGATACTTTTGTATTATTTCCGATAGTTGATTTCTTAACTTCTACAAAATCACCAATTCTAACACTTTCTCCTATATTACTATCAGGTCTTATATAAGCAAAAGGCCCAACAGTAGTATTTTTACCAATCTTGCTTTCAAGAATTACAGAGCTTTGAATTGTAACTTCCTCTTCAATTATGCTATCCTTTATCCTGGAATTAGCATAAAGGATGCATCCTTCTTTTATAATTGTTTTACCTTCAAGTATATTACCTGGGTATATTACGGTATCTGCCCCTATTTGTACATCCATTCCTATATATGTGTTTTTAGGGTCAATTATTGTTACCCCATTTTCCATATGTATATTATTTACTCTTAATTTCATTATCTCTTCAGCTTCAGCAAGTTGAATCCTAGAGTTAATCCCCTTAATTTCTTCTTCCTCTACGCTAATTGCGCCTACTCTATGTCCCATAGTTTTTAGTATTTCAATAATATCCGTTAAATAATATTCTTTTTGTGAGTTATTATTATTTAGCTTATCTAGGTTTTCTAGTAACTCTTCTATTTCAAAACAATACATTCCAGAATTTATTTCATTTACTTTTAATTCTTCCTCACTACAGTCTTTATGCTCTACTATTTTTTCAACTTCCCCATTTTGATTTCTTATTATTCTTCCATACCCAGTAGGATCATCTACTAGAGAAGTTAGTATAGTTGCTTTAAAACCATTATTTATATGGAACTTAATAAACTTCCTTACAGTAGCTTCCGTAATTAAAGGAGCATCTCCTGTGAATACAGCTACAACACCAACCTTTCCTTCTAAGAAATTCCTAGAACACTTTAATGCATGACCAGTTCCTAGTTGTTCTTCTTGTATAGAATAAGTAATGTTTCTATCCTTTGTAGCTTTTTCTACTTCTTCTGCTCCATTACCAATTATAAGATTAACATCTTCTATATCACATTTCTTTATAGTATCTATTACTTGATTTACCATTTCCTTGCCGCATACCTTATGTAACACTTTAGGCAGTTTTGACTTCATTCTTTTTCCTTTACCTGCTGCAAGAATTATAGCACTTTGATACAATTTCAACACCTCTTTACACGGTATAATATACCCCATTAACTCGTATATACTACATTTTAACTTTCACACCTATTATATTATATTTTATATGTAATGTTTTTTCAACCTTATTATACCTTATAATGAAAGAAAAATGCGAGGCATTTTTCTTAGTAGCTAATCGCTAATCTCTAGTCGCTAGTTTCTTGCAATGAAAGCTGATTTTTATTATACCAGTACTTTAGCCATTAGAGACTAGCGATTTTTATAATTTTACGTCGTAAAATCCATATAAAGTGCAAAAAAGTAACAAAAGGAGTATTCACTCCTTTTTATTACTCAGCTTCAATTGCTATTTCTTCATTATCTGAATCGCTATTTTTTACTTTTTCATATTCATCTAAAATAGATTGTTGAATCTTTTGTCTTGTATCAGTATTGATTGGATGCGCTATATCTTTAAATTCTCCCGTAGGAGTTTTTCTACTAGGCATAGCTATGAAAAGACCATTTTGTCCTTCAATAACTTTAATATCATGAACTACAAATTCATTATCAAAAGTTACCGATACAATCGCTTTCATTTTTCCTTCAGCAGAAATTTTTCTTATTCTAACATCTGTAATTTGCATTGAATTCCACCTCCAATGATGCTTTACATATAGTATTCTCCATAATTTATCTTTTTCCTTCTTTTAACTTGAAAATTTTTAGAAAATTTTATTTTTTAAGAATTTTATCTGGTTGTAATATAGGGTTGTCATTTTCATCTATTCCACTAAATTTTATAATCGAAATATATTCATGCACAAGTTTTTTACTAGTATTAATATTGTCTATAAGAACTCCTATTCCAATGAGTTCACTTTCAAATTCTTTTAGCAAATTAATTATCCCAAGAGCAGTTCCACCAGCCTTCATAAAATCATCAATAAATATACACTTGCTTCCTTTATTAATTGATTTTTTTGAAAGAGACATGGTTTGTATTCTTCTACTTGAGCCTGAAATGTAGTTTATTGACACAGTTGGTCCTTCTGTAACCTTGCTATCTCTTCTTACTATTACTAAATTAACACCTAACATTTTGGCAACTTCATAAGCTAATGGTATACCCTTTGTCTCTATAGTAACTACATAATCAATTTGCTGTTTGATAAATTTTGATGCTAAAACCACCGCAGCCTTTTGAACAATATGTGGATTAAACATTATATCACTAATATACATAAATTCGCCCGGTACTATTCTTTGCTTATCCTGTAAAATTATGCACAATTCTTCTGCAAACTTGTATGTATTTTCCTCTGAAGTTCCACAGATATACTTTATTCCACCAGCCGCTCCGGAAATAGTTTCTATGTTGCCCATGGATAATCTATGTAATGTCTCTCTCACTACTACAATATCTTCACTTATGGTAGACTTTGCAGCATTAAATAATTCTGTAAATTTATTTAAGTTAATTACTTTATTGGGGTTCTCGATTAAAATTTTTGTAATTGCTGTAATTCTTTGATTTCTATTAAATTTTTGCATATTACACTCCTACTACTTTATTACGAATTTTTACTATGGAAATCGTTTTATTATTCACTATTTTAGTCTAATTATATGATATTATCAACATTAAATTTCACTAATATATTATTTAATTATATTGTAAACAAAAATAATTTAATTATTTATTCTATATGTGTATTGCATTTCTTAAAAGTTGTATATAATGATTAAATAGAAGTATTTTTATCACGCTTTTAAGGAGATGAATAACTTGACATTTGATTATATGAAAGATAAAGATAAAAAAGTACATTTTATTGGTATAGGCGGAGTTAGTATGAGTGGTCTTGCAGAGATACTAATGAATAACGGCTATAGAGTTTCTGGATCTGATAGAGATGAATCGCCTTTAACAAACCATCTAAAGCAAATGGGAGCAGAAATATACATAGGCCATTCAGAAGATAATATTAATAATGTAGATCTTATAGTTTATACTGCCGCAATTTCAGAAGACAACCCTGAACTTATAAAAGCAAAAAATCTTAATATACCTATAATGGACAGGGCAGAATTTTTAGGTAGCATAATGAAAGGACATAACTATAATGTGGCCATTTCAGGTACTCATGGTAAAACAACCACCACCTCTATGTTCTCACACATAACACTTTCTGCTAATTTAGATCCGACTATATTAGTTGGTGGGAGCTTAGACATCATAAATGGCAATGTAAGAGTTGGAAATAGTGAATATTTTATTACTGAGGCTTGCGAGTATAAAGCTTCTTTTCTAAAGTTCTTCCCTTTCGTAGGTATTATTTTAAATATAGAAGCAGACCACTTGGATTTTTACAAGGATATTGATGAAATCCAAGAAACCTTTGAAAAATTTGCGAGTTTAATACCAAAAGAAGGATATTTAATTACCAATAGTGATGACCCGAGATGCTTAAAGGTTGCAGAAGTATCTCCTTGTAATGTGATTACCTTTGGAATTAAAAGTGGAGAGGTTAGAGCTAAAAATATAACGTTCAATAATGGATGCGGAAGTTTTGATGTTTATTATAAAGAAAAGCAAATATTAAATATTACTCTTAATGTTCCAGGAGATCACAATATACTAAATGCTTTAGCAAGTATTAGCGCAGCTCTAGCCTTAAATATAGAAAAATCTTTTATAGAACAAGGTCTTTCAAGCTTTCATGGAACTCACAGACGTTTTGAGCTTAAAGGTAATTTAAATGGAGTTACTGTAGTAGATGATTATGCTCATCATCCTACTGAAATAAAGGCGGCCTTAAGTGCAGCTAAAAAGTTCTCACATAATAGAATATTTTGTGTATTCCAACCACACACTTATTCTAGAACCATAACTTTATTTGATGAATTTTCTGAAGCATTTTTCAATACAGACACTCTTCTCCTTGCAGATATCTATGCAGCAAGAGAAAAAGATTCCGGCATTGTCAGTTCTGATGACCTTGGAAACAAGTTGAGAGAAAAGGGCGTGGATTGCAAAAACTTTCATAGTTTTGAAGCTATAACAAAGTACCTACAGGGGAATCTTAAAGAAGGGGATTTACTAATTACTATAGGTGCTGGTAATGTTTATAAAATAGGAGAAATGTACTTAAACAATGCCTTTTAGTCATTCATGAAAATCTCAAGAGAAGTCGCTAATCACTAGTCACTAATCACTATTGTATATATACGTATATCTAGTGATTAGATGTTAGTAACTAGTGATTTCTTTTTAATTTTAAAAACAAAGTCTAAAAAATAAAAATATGGGAAAAATAGAACTAACATTTTTTCTAGAGAGGGTGTTAGTTTATGAAAAATTTTCTAATTTCTGCAGTAATAGATATTGTTCTTATTTTTATTTCATATTTCACCTTTAGAGCTGTAATAAGTGGCCCTACTAGGCATAGGATATATGAAAAATATCTGCACTCTATGTCAAAATTTATTATTTCTATTTTTATTATTACAGTTCTGATAACCGGCATATGTGCCTTTGTCCTTACTAAAACCCGTTATATAGTATATATAAACATTATAGCCCCTTCACTTGTATCAATATTTATTGGCTTTATTATATCTTTAGTTCCTACAAGAGGTGAGGGAGATAAAAAACAACAATAAAATTAATAATTTTTTTTGAAGATATTAAAATTCAGATTAAAAATTATATACCATAATTGAGAATTATGGTATATAATTGTATTACTTATAAGTAAATTAGCAAATATTTCTTTACTATATTAGTTTTTTACTTATTACAACATTCTACAACATTTTTTATTAGTTTTTTTATATTTTAAGGTGAGGAGAGCCATAGATGCTTGATATTTTAATCATTCTTGCCAATATTTTACTGGGTATGAGCATAATTGGTACAGCAGCCTGCATATTATTATTCTTAGTAGCTAAAATATTCAAAGTTAATTTTATTGAAAAAATAATTACCAAGCTATGTATACTCTTTGCTATAACTTGGTTTGTTAATATAAGCTGTAACATACTTATTTTAATATTAACTCCTAAAACTGGGCTTTCTGCAGTAATTAGCAGTCCTGTCAAAAATATATCCCCAGGTCAGATTATGCTTTCAAAAGATCAAGCAATTCCTAAAAAAGACTACGAAATATCTCTTAATACAACAGATACTACTATGGAAATTGCCTTATGGGACTACGCAGAAGAAGATGGAGACAGTATACAAATTTCATTTAACGGACAACCTATTTCAAATTCTTTTCAACTTAGAAATTCACCTAAAACCTTTACTATTCCCACTAAAGGAAAACTTGAAATAACAGCTACTAAGGATGGAGTAAATGGAATAACCTACGCACTATACATAAGCAAGACGAAAAAAACATATTTTAATTGGAGTAACTCTAATGATATCACTAGCTACACCATTAATAACAGTAAATAATCTTGACTTTTATTGCTCAGGAGTATATAATGTTAATGTTTGCGGGGTATAGCGCAGATGGTAGCGCGCGTGGTTTGGGACCATGAGGCCGCGGGTTCGAGCCCTGCTACCCCGACCAAGGAATTGTGTAATGCAATTCCTTTTTTTATTTTTCTTTACATATTTATCATCTATAATGTTTAATATAAATATATCTGTTATTTTTAGTTTATAGCAAATGCTAAATACTCTATACAAAAGGAGGTTTTTTACATGAATCCAAAATACGGTAAACTATTCAAGTCCTTAGTTGTAGCCTACTATAATAATAACTTTGACGAAACAGTAATAAGCATTATGGATGATGAAAGTATCGATAAAGATAGCTTAGGTAAAACCATTTCCTTGCTTTGTGGTGTTACTGTAAATTATGACAACAATTTCTTCGAAAATTTAAAGAAGGCTATAAGAAATTATGAGTTAAAACATAAAATTGTACATAAAATTAGGAATTGTTCAATGGATTGTGCTGATGAAGAAGGGCAAACTATGTGTCAAAAATCTTGTCCTTTTGATGCTATAATAATAGATAAAAATACAAACTCTACTTATATTTCTTTAGATAAATGTACAGATTGTGGATTTTGTGTAGATGGTTGCCCTACAGGGAGTATTTTAGATAGAGTTGAATTTATTCCTTTAATAGATATTTTAAATAAGGAGACCACTGTTATTGCAGCAGTTGCCCCCTCTATAATTGGCCAATTTGGTGATAATGTAACTATCGATCAACTTAGATCTGCCTTTAAGCAACTTGGGTTTGCAGATATGGTGGAAGTTGCTTTTTTTGCTGATATGCTTACAATAAAAGAAGCAGTTGAGTTCGATCACCTAGTTAAAAAAACTAACGATTTTATGATAACCTCCTGTTGTTGTCCTATGTGGATAGCTATGCTAAAAAAACAGTTTGAAGAACTTCTTCCTCATGTTTCTCCTTCTATATCTCCTATGATAGCAGCAGGGAAAATACTGAAGGAGCTTAACCCAGATTGCAAGGTTGTATTTATAGGTCCTTGCATTGCTAAAAAATCTGAGGCTAAGGAAAAGGACTTAGTTGGAATAATAGATTATGTATTAACTTTTCAGGAACTGAAAGATATTTTTGATGTTTTTAACATTGACCCATCTATTTTAGAAAATGACTTAGCTTCAGAATATGCATCTAGAGAAGGTAGACTATATGGTCGTACAGGCGGCGTTTCAATTGCTATACATGAAGCTATCAAAAACCTGTTCCCAGAAAAGGCTAAGCTAGTTAAAGCTATTCAAGGAAATGGAGTAAAAGAGTGCCGTGAAATACTTACTAAAACTAAGGATAATCAATTAGATGCTAACTTTATAGAAGGAATGGGCTGCGTTGGAGGATGCGTAGGTGGTCCCAAGGCTATAATTCCAAAAGAAAAAGGAAGAGAGATATTGGATAAATTTGCTGAAGACTCAAAAGTTTCTATATCCCTAAACAATGGATGTATGGAAAATATACTTAAAAAATTATCTCTTGATTCAACAGATGATTTTAACAACAAAGAAAAGACTAAGATATTTAATAGAAATTTTTAAAAATACATAAATATTAACCCCCTCTAAACATAGTGTTAAAAATTATACTCTAAAATTAATATATATTTGTAATACATTAATTAATTATGTTAAAATTGAAGTAGTAATTTTGAGGGGGGTCTAGTTTGAATACTTTATTTGAGAAGATACAACGCCAAGATAGGGTTCTATTGAAAACACTAAATAATTCAATGAATTGTAAAACCTTAGATTTCGTTATGATCCCTGTAACTTATCTTGGTTCATTGGCATTCTGTATAATATTCTGTCTAATAACCTTACTAAGTCCAAATGAGAATCTTCGTATTCTTGGAATAAATACTTCATACACCTTATTAATTACTACCCTTGTTTCTAAACTTATAAAAACTTCTGTTAACAGAATTAGACCTTTTATAAAAATCAGTAATCTTAAAATAAAAAAAATTGGCATAGACGAATACTCCTTTCCATCTGGTCACACAACTGCTGCTTTTTCTATAGCCACTACAGTATCCTTTATTTTCCCAAGCTTAATGATATTATCTCTTATAATAGCTTCTTTTGTTGGTATTTCTAGAATATACTTAGGTGTTCATTATCCTACAGATGTCCTTGGAGGAGTCCTCTTGGGTACTATTGTTTCTACTATAATTTTTTATACTGTTTAATCATACATTACAATTTAAACACAAGAAGGTGATTTAATGCTCAATAATATTAGAGGTGCTATTTTTGATATGGATGGAACCTTAATTGATTCTATGTGGGTTTGGATAAAAATCAATATAGATTTTTTAGGAAAGAGAAATATAGATTGTCCTTTAAATATAAAATCCGAGATAGAACATTTAAGCTTTGATGAAACAGCAGTGTATTTTAAAGATAGATTTAATTTATCTGAAAGCATTGAAGAAATAGTAAATGAGTGGAATGAAATGGCCTATAAGGAATATAAGCATAACGTGCAACTAAAACCTGGAGTAAAAAAATACTTAGCTTTTCTTAAATCACTAGGAATTAAAATAGGACTAGCTACTAGTAACTGTCAACTATTGCTTGAAGCTGCTTTAACTCAAACAGGCATATATGATTATTTTGATACTATCACTAGAACCGATGAGGTAACTCGTGGAAAGCAATTCCCTGATGTCTATCTCCTTACTGCCAAAAGGCTAGGTGTAACTCCTGAAGAATGCATAGTATTTGAAGATATACTACCAGCAGTTATTGGAGCTAAATCTGCTGGTATGAAGGTAATTGGAATTCACGATACTGCATCTATTCACCAGATGAACGATATTTCTAAGCTTGCTGACAGATATATCTATGAATATTCAGAGTTAATGCAAAATGCAATATAAAGCAACTGGGTTTACTTAAAAGTAAACCCAGTTGCTTTATATTGCTTTCCTTGGTAAAGATCATCCTTCTCCAGTTTTTCTTCTATAGCATTTAAAATCTCCCATTTTTTAAGACTCCACATTGGGCCAATTATTAAATTTCTTGGGGCATCGCCAGTTAATCTGTGAATTACAATATTAGTTGGAAGCAAGGCTATAGCGTCACAAATCAGATTTATGTATTCTTCCTTTTCCAAAAATGTTAATTTTCCTTGGTCATACACTTTAACTAAAGGTGTCCCTTTAAGTAAATGTAATAAGTGCATTTTTATACCTTGAATATCCTTAGTAGTTAAATATTTAATAGTATCTAGCATTTGCTGATGGGATTCACCTGGTAAACCAAAAATAGTATGGACCACCACATCAATGTTATTACTTCTAAGTCTTTCTAAGGCATCTTCAAATATAGGAAGCTGATATCCTCTGTTTATATATTTTGCAGTATCTTCATTTACTGTTTGTAATCCTAATTCTACCCATGTATAAAGTCTGTCATTGTATTCTTTAATTAATTCTATAACTTCATCACTTAAGCAATCAGGTCTAGTAGCAATTGCCAAGGCAACTACTCCTTCCTTACTTACTGCTTCCTGATACTTTTCTCGCAATTCTTTAATATTTGCATAAGTGTTTGTGTATGCTTGAAAATAAGCTATGTATTTACCCTTCTTCCATTTCTTGTTCATAACCTCTTTTATTTCTTTAAATTGCTTTTCAATAGAAAAGTTTCTATTTCCAGCAAAATCCCCTGACCCTCTTTCACTACAGTAAATGCATCCCCCTTTACTTATAGTTCCATCACGATTTGGACAAGAGAAACCTGCATCAAGAGAAATTTTAAAGACCTTTTCTCCAAATTTTTCTCTTAAAAAATAATTTAAGCTGTTGTACCTCTTGTCTCCCCACATTTTCATAATTTATGACTCCTTAAAAATTTATAAAATAATATGTCCATAGTTATTATACACTATGAACATATTATTTAAAAATTACTCTGCCTTTTTTATTTTAAAATTCTTTATACTCATCTCCCACTGACCTACAAACTCATTATTTTTATCTTGTTCGCTTTTAGGAACTACCTTATATATCATTTTTTCCTTTTCAAATCTCTCAAATATCACATCTACCTTATTTAGAGGATATTCCTCCTCAAATTTTACATTTATAAGTTCACCACTTCCTACAGTATAAACACGAATGCACTTTGCATCTCCCTTTGTATATTGAGCAACTAGTAATTTTTCGTCCTTAGAAAACATTAAGTTCTCTATATTTCCATTCTGTATAATATCACAAATTATCATTTCTTTTCCTATAGGTTTCTCTCTATTTCCTTTAATTCCTGCACTCTCTCCACCTGCTCCTTGCTCAGAACCTTCAGCTCCACCTCCACCTTTCATTCCACCTTGTGTTCCTTGAGTTTTCATAGTATCATCAAAGGATAAAATGCCCAGAAAAACACTATCACCCATAGTAGTTAATGCAACTGTATCTCCTGAATAATTTAAAGTTATAATTCCATAATTTGTTTTAGGAATTAACTGACTTTTCAAGTTTGCACTATCATCTTTAGAGTAGGCATATTTAGGAAGTCCCTCAAAATCTGTAATTAAAAAAGTTTCTACCTCCTTTTCCTTTCTTAGCCTAAGTTGATTTGACTCCCTAAATGATTCTTTATTATTAGAAGGTTTTATTTCATTTATTTTATAATCTATTCCATCCTTTAATACTTTAAGCTTATAATCCAATAACTGTGTTTCAGGTTTTGAAGTATTTATTTTTATAACCCTTACTGTAAAGTTTCCCTTACCTCCACTTTCAGTCATCTCTTCTACCCTGAAGCCTTTGACTTTTAAATCATTTGGTTTTACCTCATTGGCACTTTTTTTAAGCTTTTCAGTTAGAAGCTTAGAAGCTTCCGTAAAATTCTCTTCTGAAACGTACTTAAGATATTTTTCTACCACATTATTTGCTACCTTTATATCAAATCTGTCTTTTTCTCTAACATTTTCAGCTTTTTTTTGTGTACATGCAGTAACCATGATTATTAAAAGAATGGCTGGCAAAAAAAATTTAAATTTTCTCATGAACAGCATCACCTATCTTTGCAATATACTTTAATGTTATTTTCCCACAAAATAAAAATTTAATTTATATAATCATTATTTTTATTATTTTTTATATATTTATAAAA
>Ga0074193_1001517_pt1 | contig 27290 bp, 23 predicted proteins | sample EPASupsiteHSE605_FD_64523 | JGI IMG/M metagenome (GOLD analysis project Ga0074193, IMG submission 64523) | Bioremediated contaminated groundwater from EPA Superfund site, New Mexico - Sample HSE6-05 | ecosystem: Environmental > Aquatic > Deep subsurface > Groundwater > Contaminated ... | reverse complement strand
TTTGATTTTCTGCGCTTCCAGTCGCAACCCCTTCATCCCCGCCATAAATAACTTTGTCTGGTTTCTTGATGGCTTGCCACGAAACTCTGTCGATTCCAACAACAGTTTCAACATGAAAAGCGAAGTTCAAATTGTTGAAATGCGTTATTATAAAAATGTCATGTCCGTTTTTCTCGAACTCAGGCAAATTGAGATACTTCCCTAGGTCTATTACTGTAATGATTTCATTTCTAGGCTTAAAAACACCTTCAACTAGATCATGTGAGTTAGGCATACATTTAACTTTTTGAGCCATCATGATTTCTCGTACTTTTGCAACATTGATTCCAAACAGCTCACCTGAAATTGTAAATTCCATGATTTCAATTTCATTTGTACCAGACTCTAACAGTATTTTTTTTTGATTGTCATTTTGTGATAAAGACATGCATGGTTCACTCCTTTTTTGCTTAAAATATCTCTTAAAGTTTAACCGTTCATTATTTAAATTAATTTAATGCTACCACAAGGACTTTTTATTGTCAACATTAAACTATAACTTCCATATATTTTGTTGAACTTATGTCATATATATACAAAACAATAAACAGCATTTATTTTACTAAAATACAATGAATGATGTTTTATGTAACATAAAGTAAAATTTGCTACAATTACGATAGTTTGCTAATTGATATTGATGCTTTTACTTTGCAAAAAAGAAGTTTTCAGCAATTTCTTTTGCAGCGTCGCTATGCTTTTCATCACCATAGCCTACAATAATAGCGTAAACTTTATTTTTAGCTGAGTCTTCAATTATTGATACATAGCCTAAATACTGTGCTTTCATTGTAATGTCAGTAATAACTGCACTAAAAACAACTCTGGTACATTCATTTACTGTTAAGCTAGTGTTTTCGTTAACATCGCCTTTTTCAAGTTTAATAAAGCTTTCAACACCAAAAGATTTTGGCAAAGTAGAAACATCGTCGAATTTTTTTATGTCTTTAATGCCATCAAGGTTTAGAACATAAAGATAAAATTCAGATGGCTTAATAAGTTGATAATCAATTCCATTTGTTGTGTATGTTACATGTTTCTCTAAATATTCAAGTTTTTCCTGTTCACTTTTGATACTATCAAGTGCTGTCTTAATATCATCGTTTGATTGCTTCATGTTATCATAATCGGCAGGAATCAAAAAGCGAATATCTTTAAGTTCGGAGCAGAGGGCGAATTTATCAGAATCATATTTACCATCAAAATAAATGCTTTTTCCACATCCAGAAAGTGTACAAACAAAAATACAAAGAACAAGAGCAAAAGCTGTAATCTTTTTCATGTTTTCTTCCTCCAATTAACAATAATATTTAATAATTGTATCACAATCAGTCGAATATTAAAAGTATATAATTTTCTTGTATATGAATTGTATTTGTGGTAAAATATCTCGTAATATTTTTTAAAATTAAAGCAATCGCTTTTGAGGTGATTTTTTGTCAATACAAAAGGAAAATATAAGGAACTTCAGCATAATAGCACACATTGACCACGGAAAGTCAACTTTGGCGGACAGGCTGCTTGAATGTACGCAATCTGTTGCTCAAAGGGATATGACTGCTCAGTTGCTTGATAATATGGATTTGGAGCGTGAGCGCGGAATAACAATTAAAGCACATGCTGTAAAGCTCAATTACATAGCAAATGATGGTAAAGAGTATTTGCTTAATTTAATAGATACTCCTGGCCATGTTGACTTTAACTACGAGGTTTCTCGTTCTCTTGCTGCTTGTGAGGGTGCGGTGCTCATAATAGACGCATCACAAGGAATAGAGGCACAAACCCTTGCAAACACTTATTTGGCTCTTGACCATGATTTAGAGCTTGTTCCTGTTATCAATAAAATTGACCTGCCAGCAGCAGAGCCAGAAAGAGTTAGTGCAGAGGTTGAGGAAGTAATAGGCTTACCTTGTAAGGATGCTCCAAGAGTTTCTGCAAAGACTGGGCAGAATATTGAACAGGTGCTTGAAAGAATAGTTAATGATATTCCTGCACCACAGGGTGATGATAATGCACCACTTCGTGCATTGGTTTTTGACTCTGTTTATGATAGCTACAAAGGTGTTATAGTTTATGTTCGCATTATGGATGGAACTATCAAGGCGGGAGATACCATGCGTCTTATGGCAACAGGTGCTGAATTTACTGTTGTTGAGGTTGGCTATATGCGTGCCACAAGTATGGAAGTTACAGATGAACTCACAGCAGGTGAAGTTGGATATATTGCAGCATCCATAAAAACGGTAAGCGATGCAAGAGTTGGTGATACAATAACTCTTGCTAATAATCCTGCAACACAGGCCCTTCCAGGATACAGAAAGGTTAACCCAATGGTTTTCTGCGGAGTTTATCCTTCAGATGGAGCGGACTATGAGAATTTAAAAGAGGCACTTGGAAAATTACAGCTCAATGATGCTGCATTATCATTTGAACCTGAAACATCGGGTGCACTTGGATTTGGCTTTCGTTGTGGATTTTTAGGACTTCTGCACCTTGAAATTGTTCAGGAGAGATTAGAGCGTGAATATGATCTTGACCTTGTAACAACTATTCCAAGCGTTGTTTATAAAATTCATATGACAGATGGTGAGATAAAGGAAATTGATAACCCATCAAACTACCCTGACCCTGCCAGGATCAATTATTGTGAAGAGCCAATGACCAACTCGCATATCTATGCTCCAACTGATTATGTTGGTGCTATTATGGATTTATGCCAAGACAGGCGAGGAACCTTTAAGGATATGGTATATATAGCAAGTGACAGAGTAGATATTCATTATGAATTGCCACTTAATGAGATAATTTATGATTTCTTTGATGTACTTAAATCTCGTACCAGAGGTTATGCTTCGTTTGATTATGAAATAATAGGTAATGAGCGTTCAAATCTTGTTAAGCTTGATGTTATGCTAAACGGTGATGTAATTGATGCGCTTTCATTTATAATTCATTCAGACAAGGCATATGGCAGAGCAAGAAAAATAGCAGAAAAGTTAAAGGATCACATTCCACGTCAGATGTTTGAAGTTCCAATTCAACTTGCAATCGGCGGAAAAGTTATTGCCCGTGAAACTGTTAAAGCAATGCGTAAGGATGTTTTGGCAAAGTGCTATGGCGGAGATATTACCAGAAAGAAAAAACTTCTTGAAAAGCAAAAAGAGGGTAAAAAGCGTATGCGTCAGTTTGGTAGCGTAGAAGTACCGCAAGAGGCGTTTATGGCTGTACTCAAGCTTGATGATTAATAACACATAACGATTAAGCGAGTTCACAATGAACTCGCTTAATTTTAAATATATTAATTATACTTTACATGTTCATTTCTTTGCTCGCCAAAGAAACGAACCAAAGAAAGGCGACACGAGGGAAACACTCTTAAACCTTTCAGCCGGTTTTCCCTCGTGACCCCCTTCCAGTTGATTTAGAGTAAGTTGTTTTGTATATTAAATAAGTTAAGGTGGTGGTTGTTATGAGAAACATCGGTGTTTATATTCACATTCCTTTTTGCAAAGGTAAATGTCCTTATTGCGATTTTTATTCAGTTCGCTGTGACGCTGATTTGGAAATGGCTTATACAAATGCTGTTATAAAGTGCATAAATAATCACAAAGGAATAAAAGCAGATACGCTCTATATCGGTGGAGGCACACCATCCTGCATTAACTCAAAGAATTTGACAGATATGATAACAACTGCAAGAAAGAGCTTTGATATTAATGACAGTGCAGAAATCACTGTTGAATGTAATCCATCAAACGATTTGCATAGCTTGTTGCCAATGCTTGCCGATGTTGGAGTTAATCGAATTTCCATGGGACTTCAATCTGCAGTTTTTCAAGAGCGTCAGTCGCTTGGAAGAAAAGCACAACCAAAAGATGTGCAAAATTCAATAGAAACAGCACACGCAGTGGGTATTGATAATATTTCCCTTGACCTTATGCTTGGCGTACCAAACCAAACACAAGGAAGTCTTGAGCAGTCAATAAAATTTTGCACAAATTCAGGTGCAACGCACATCAGTGCCTATATACTAAAAATAGAGGAAAACACACATTTTTATAAAATAAAAGACAAGCTGAATTTGCCCAATGAAGATGAAACAGCATCACTTTATCTTCATGCTTGTCAGCAGTTAGAAGAGTCGGGTTTTGCACAATATGAAATATCAAATTTTGCAAAGCAGGGGAAAGAGAGCAAGCACAATTTAAAGTATTGGAACAGCAACGAATATTTAGGGATTGGAGCTTCGGCACACTCGTTTTTGAAGGGTAAGCGTTTTTATTATGACAGAGATTTAAACAGCTTTATAAATGGTGCAAATAGCATACAGGATGGCACAGGCGGAGATTTTGAAGAATATGTAATGATGAGGCTAAGACTAACACAAGGCTTGCAAAATGAAGAGGTACAGCAAAGATTTGGTTATGCAATTCCTGAAAATATGCAAAATAGAGCAAATCAGCTTGAAAAGCATGGGCTAACAGTTTGTGATGATACAGGAATAAGACTAACCAAAAACGGTTTTCTGCTTTCAAATTCAGTAATATCAGATTTACTCTGGAATAATTAAAAGACGACTAATGTTAAAAACATTTGGTCGTCTTTTTGCTTAAATTATAAATTGTTATATATATTATACTATCAAATCACGCACAGCCTCACCAGCAAGCAACATTCCTGCAACAGGTGGAACAAACGAAGCACTGGCAGGAGTTTGCCTTTTTCCTGAATCTTCGTCGCAAGTCTGTGGAGTAATTACAGGCTCAGGTGAATAAACAACTTTAAGCCTTGGAATACCGCGTGCTTTAAGCTCACGACGCATCACACGGCACAGAGGACAAGTCTGCGTTTTGTTAATATCACAAACCTCAAACAAACTTGCATCAAGCTTGTTGCCTGTTCCCATACAGCTTATTATAGGAATATTATTTTGATAGCATCTAACAGCCAAATCAAGCTTTGATGTAACTGTATCAATAGCGTCAATAACATAATTATATTTGCTCTTGAAAAACTCTTCGGCATTTTCGGGCAGATAAAATTTATCAATAATATTTACAACACAGTGTGGGTTTATATCAAGCACTCTTTGCATTGCTACCTGCGTTTTTTTCATACCAACAGTTGAATGTAGAGCAAAAAGCTGACGGTTAATATTAGTGACAGAAATAGTATCATTGTCAATCAGAGTAAGCTCGCCAACACCACAGCGTGCTAATGCTTCGACAGTAAAAGAGCCAACACCGCCAAGACCAAACACAGCAATATGACACTTTTTCAGGTTTTCAACATTTTGTGTTCCGACAAGCATTTCAAAGCGGGAAAACTCGTTTATCATAAAAACACTCCAATAAAATCAACCAAAATGAATTTTGGATTATTATATACTATTGAAAAAAATACATCAAGAGGGTATAATGTTGTAGGTTTACAAACGAAATAGATAAGAGGAAAGAAAATAATATGAAACTTGGAATAGTAGGGTTGCCAAATGTTGGCAAAAGCACATTGTTTAATGCAATTACAAATGCGGGAGCACAATCAGCAAACTATGCATTTTGCACCATTGAGCCTAATGTAGGAGTTGTTGCTGTGCCTGATTACAGGCTGGACGAGCTTGCAAAGCTTTATTCACCAGACAAAATAACACCTGCATTAATAGAGTTCGTTGACATTGCAGGACTTGTAAAAGGTGCATCAAAAGGTGAGGGGCTGGGAAACAAGTTCCTTTCACATATTCGTGAGGTAGATGCAATAATTCATGTTGTCCGTTGCTTTGAGGATGATGACATAATACATGTTGACGGAAACATTGACCCACAAAGAGATATAGAAACAATCAATCTTGAGCTTATTTTGTCTGATGTTGAAATGCTTGACAGAAGAATTGACAGAAGCGCCAAAGCATTAAAAGGAGACAAAAGCTTGGGAGCAGAGATTGAGTTTTTAAAAAGACTTAAAGCAGAGCTTGAAAATGGAGTATGTGCAAGAACAGTTGAATGCACAGAAGAGGAAAAAGAGATAATGCAAAGTGTTGCATTGCTCACATCAAAGCCTGTTATATATGCTTGCAATATGAGTGAAAATGATTTTGCAAATAACATAAATGATAATGTACGCTACAAGGCGGTTTGTGAAATAGCAAAACAAGAAGGTTCAGAGGTTTTGCCAATATGTGCAGAGCTTGAGGCTCAAATTTCTTCACTTGAAAAAGAAGAAAAAGAGATGTTCCTTGCAGACCTTGGAATTGAACAGGGTGGGCTTGATTTGCTTATTCAGAGAAGTTATGATTTGCTTGGCCTTATCTCATACCTCACAGCAGGAAAGCCAGAGGTAAGAGCATGGACAATAACAAAGGGCACCAAAGCACCGCAGGCAGCAGGAAAAATCCACTCGGATTTTGAAAGAGGATTTATCAGAGCAGAGGTAATTGCATACAAAGATTTGATAGCCAATGGCTCAATTGCCTCCGCAAAAGAAAAGGGACTTGTACGCAGTGAAGGTAAGGAATATGTAATGAAAGACGGCGATGTCGTTTTATTCCGGTTTAATGTTTAATATGTCATTATACATATAGTTTTAATAAAACGCTAATGTAAAAATATAGCACACGAACTGTCGCACTTGACTTGAAAAAACGTCATTAATAAATTAAAACAATATATTATACAGGAGAAGTATTATGGCATACACAGAACATGAAGCTAGGCAATTAGTTATAGATGCAGGTAACAAGTTGTTTGAATTAGGTCTCGTTGCTCGCACATGGGGCAATATAAGTGCAAGAATTTCAGATACACAGTTTGTTATCACTCCGAGCGGAAAACCATATGACTCAATAACTCCTGATCAAATTGTTGTTGCTAATATTGATGACTGGAGCTATGAAGGTGACTTAAGACCTTCAGATGAAATTGGAATTCATGCGGATGCTTATCAACTGCGTCCTGAAGTGAATTTTGTTATTCACACTCATCAGGAAATGGCTTGTGCTATTTGTGCAACAGAAACTCCGATTTCTGATGTACCTGAAGAGTACAAGACAGTTCTTGGTAGCTTCATTCCATGTGGTGAGTATGGTTTGCCATCTACCAAAAAGCTATGTAGAGGTGTTAAATTTGCCGCAATGAAATATCCTGAAAGTAAAGCTGTGATTATGAAACATCATGGTGCAGCTTGCTTTGGGAAAGATTATGATGATGCTTTCAATATTGCTTTAGCACTTGAAAAAATTTGCAAAATAACTATTGAGAAAAAATATTTAGAGAAGAGCAAAGCTTCAAGATTTGATGAACAGGCAATGAGGGATTACTATCTAAGTCTTGAAGATAGTAACCTTAAAATGCCAACCGACATCAAAGATCTTGGTTGCAGTGTAAGAAACGGAAGTTCTTTTAAACTCACTTTGAATGATGGAAAATCGTATGATGTTTCACTTGATGCAAGTGTCAATAATAAAGATGTTCCAAAGGTTGCAAAAATACATAGTGCTATTTATAAATCATCAGATGTTACTCATATCGGGCACTTAACAAATGCAGATGTTGTTGCATTGAGCGTATCAGGAAAAACTATGAAGCCATATCTTGATGACTATTCACAGATTTCAGGAACAACAATAAAAGTTGGTGAATGGAACGAATCAACCCCTGATGCTTCAGCAATTGGCATTGCAAAAAAACTAAAGGGCAGAAATTCGGTTCTCGTTAAAGACCTTGGTGCAATTTGCACAGCGAATAATGAAGGGGATCTTGATGCTACGAATATTGTTACATCTAAAGGCTGTAAATCAGAAATTGCCGTTAAGCTCTTTGGTAATGGAAAACCTATAAATTTATTTCATAGATTTATAATGAGAAAAGCTTATACTTTGTTTTATGCAAAACAAGCAGATAAATAATTTATTATAATTTTTAATATGTATATAGGCTCTAAATATAAATCAATACATACAACCTTATTTATATGTGATATTTAAAAGTAAAAATTGATGTACATCTCATGTTTTAATTTAAAAACGTAAATAATAAAACAGCCTACAGTGCCTTTGTTTTTTGGCAATGTTGGCTGTTTATTAATTTTATAAATATAAAATAGGAGGTTATGTTATAAATAGATCAAAAAGTACCTTTTAACATGTTTTTACGCTATTTATGTTTTAAATTAAAAAACATTATAAACTATATTTCATTACAGTTTTAATTGATCTTATTTGTACAATTAATACTTAAACTTTACAAAATATTTGGAAATTTTAGTTTAAAGTTGACTAAATCTTATCTTCATGATATTATGATTTTACTTTGATAACCTAAAGTTCTATATGGGCTATTCAAAAATTAAAGTGAAAATGTTTATAAAAAAATGAAAATGAGATTAAAGGAGTGCGGTTATGAAAAGTATAAAAACAAAAATGTTATTAAGTGTTGCGATTCTATTTTTGGTTTCAGTCACAGCTATTACTTTTATCAGTTTAACCAAAAGCAAAAGTTCAACAGAGAAAGTTATCGATTTTCAGTACAAGGAAAAAATTCAAGGCGTAAATGAAATGCTATCTTTGCATATTGTTGAACAATATGGTTCATTGAGAATAGACACTGATGGTAGTTTGGTTGATTCATCTGGAAATTTGGTTGAAAAAAATTATGAATACATAGACCAGCTTTCAGCAAACATGAAGACTAATATGAGTATTTTTGTAAAAATAGGTGATGATTTTCAAAGAGTACTTACATCGGTAAAAGATGAAAATGGCAAAAGAGTTGAGGGAACTTATTTAGATAAATCAGGAGATGTATATCGTTCTATAGTAAGCGGCAAATCATACAGTGGCGAGGCTGATGTTCAAGGTGAAAAATACATAACCGGCTATGAACCTATGTATGATAGTAATAATAATGTTATAGGTGTATATTCTAGTGGAATACCTATGAAGAATGTTAACGCCATAAAAGATGAAAATGAAAAAAATCTAACAGTAACTTTGGTACTTTCAAGCTCAATAGTTTTTGCTATTTCTATAGGAATAATATATGTTTTAGCTTCTGGTATTACTAAGCCATTAATTAAAATAACGGATATAACTGATCATCTTGCAAAAGGCGATCTCGATACTGAAGTAGATATAAAATCCAAGGATGAAATTGGCAAATTAGCCGTTTCTATGGGGACTTTAGTTGATAGACTAAAGAGCTATATTGCATATATTAATGAAATATCTGAATTGTTAAAGCAAATCGGAGAAGGCGACTTAGATTTAACATTCAAACAAACTTACGATGGAGATTTTGCAATTATCAAAGATGCTTTGATGAACACATCTGACATGTTAAATCGCACACTCTCTGAATTTAATGTTTCAGCTGACCAAGTCTCAAGCGGTTCAAACCAAGTTGCTGCAGGAGCACAGGCACTTTCACAAGGCGCAACTGAGCAAGCAAGTTCTATTGAAGAGCTTTCAGCAACCATTAGTGAGATTACATCTCAGATAAAAGATACAGCCGAAAATGCTGAAAAAGCAAAGAAAATTTCAATAGACGCAAACGTTGCGACAAATCATAGCCAACAGCAAATGGAAAAAATGATAGCTGCAATGAATGAAATTAGCATTGCCTCCAATGAAATTGGTAAGATTATCAAAAACATTGATGATATTGCATTCCAAACCAATATTCTTGCACTTAATGCTGCTGTTGAGGCTGCTCGTGCGGGTGTTGCTGGAAAAGGATTTGCCGTTGTTGCTGAGGAAGTTCGCAACCTTGCAGGTAAATCTGCAGAAAGTGCAAAGAGTACTGCTACTTTGATAGAAAGTTCACTTGATGCAATAAATAAGGGCTCAAAAATTGTTTCAGATACAGCAAAATCCTTGGAGGAAGTTGTTGAAGGTTCTAAAAAATCTGCAGAAGTAATACAATCTATTGCCGATGCCAGCATAGATCAATCACAATCTATTGCTCAAGTAAATATCGGTATAGCACAAATTTCTGATGTTGTTCAAACTAACAGTGCAACAGCAGAAGAAAGTGCAGCTGCAAGTGAAGAATTGTCTGGACAAGCTCAGATGCTCAAAGAATTAATAAATAAATTTAAACTAAAGAATACAACTCAAAGTGGTTCTCGAACTGATATATATTCAAAAAGTGTGTCAAAAAGTTCCTATTCAGAAGATTTGAGCAGTAAAAACAATAGCTTTAAATCATCTACATTTATAGATTTATAATAGGTCTATCTATAACATAGTTACTTATATATTTAATAAAATCTATTATGTAAACTATTTTTCTTAATTCAAGCTGACACCGTTTCATATGGTGTCAGCTTATTTTTATAAAAATATTATTAAATACAGCTTTTTATAACGATAGTTTTTGAATATAATATATTTAAATACTAACAAAATTTACTAATATTATTAATTAATCATTAAAAATATGAGAATCTTATATAAATATATCTATTTTCATTTGAATTTTTTATAAAATGTGATATAATGATAAAGTAAAATTTTAGCAAACGAGGTGTTTTTATGTCATTGAATGAACTTTCTGTATTAATTTGTGACGATTCAATGTTGGTAAGAAAAAAAATTAAAGATTATTTAAATCAAATTGGAATTAATAATGTGTTTGAAGCTTCTGATGGTCAGCAAGCAATTGATATTTATAAAGCTAATAAACCAAGTGTAGCTTTAATGGATATTATTATGCCAAAGAAAACAGGTATTGAAGCAGTTACTGAAATTTTGGAATTTGATAAAAATGCAAAGGTAGTAATGGCATCTTCTGTTGGTTCTCAAAGCTATTTAAAAGATGCAATCGATGCAGGAGCATATGATTTTCTCCAAAAACCAATTCATGAAGAACATTTATTAAAATTATTGCAGAATATAGTCAAGGAGGGCTAAATATGTTTACACAATTTTTTGGAAATTATCTTTTAAATAATAGGATAGTCACTCCGTCTCAATTGGCTGAAGCAATTGAAATGAAAAGCACAACAAGATTAAAATTGGGCGTTTTAGCAATAAATGCAGGGTATATGAATTCACAGCAAGTAGAGGAAGTTTCTGAAACTCAAATGAGTGTTGATAAGAGATTTGGCGATATTGCAGTTGAAAAAGGATACTTGTCAGAAGGTCAAGTCGATGAACTTTTATCATCACAAAAGAAGGGTTATCTTTTAATTGGACAAGCTCTTGTTGATAAAGGATATATTACTAATTCAATTTTTGAACAGGCAATAAATAATTATAAAACAGAATATAAAATTACAAACGATGATTTTATATATGAAGATAACAATAACGATGTTATTTCAAAGCTTTATGATTTAACTTCTTATTCAAATCCAGATAATTATGAATATTACATTACACTACTTTTTAAGAATCTTATAAGATTTATTGGAGATGATTTTATTCCTTTAAATGCTGAAAAGATTACAAGTGATATAATATTAAAAAATGTTGCAATTCAAAAAATATGTGGTGAGTTTTCAGCAATTACTGCTATTGAAGCAAATGATGTTGCATATATAAAATTTGCATCACGTTTTGCAAAAGAAAAACTTAATGCAGTTGATGATTTAGCTAAGGCATCAGTTAGTGAATTTTTAAATCTTCATAATGGACTTTTCACAGTAAATATGTCTAATGAAAAAGAAATTGAGCTAGAATTAAATCCTCAAGACGTATTTGATAATAAAGAAGCAAAATGCGAAAATGCAATTATAATACCTGTAGTGTTTGTATTTGGAAAGGTTAATTTTATAATTGCAGATAGTATGAATTAAATACAATACTTAACCTATCCTGAAAAATTGGCGACAATTTCTTATTTTGTGTTATTCTATAACTATAAAGTAATTATAAAAAATAATTAAAAATTTTTGCATAATACCATTGACAAAAGCATTGTTATAATGTAATATTTCGATAAAACATTTAATTATAAATGCGATGATTAAGAAAGTAAGCATTTTTTTAGCTTTTCAGAGAGAGCTTGTTGTTGCTGAAAGCAAGCTTATTGCAAAATTTGCTGAAAATCACTTAGGAGCAGATGAACTGAAATTAGTAAGTTCATACGGAAAATCCTCCGTTATCAAGGATAGGATATAATTCTGTTTATCAGACCGTATCCGTAGAGAGAATCATATTGCTTATGGTTAATTAAGGTGGTAACGCGGAAGCTACAGCTTTCGTCCTTAGGATTTACTTTGGACGAGGCTGTTTTTTTATATTTTTATGCCATCCACTACATGTTAAATTTCTTAATTATACCTTAATGGTATAAAGCAAGTAAAATGGAAAAACTAATGCTTGTTGATTGAAGGAGAAGTTTTATGAAACAACTTGAAATATTAGATAGTACATTAAGAGATGGTTGCCAAGGAGAGGGTATATCATTTACTGTAGTTGATATGCTGAGAGTTGCAGAAGCATTGGATAAGTTAGGTGTGCCATATATTGAAGTAGGAGCTCCTGGGTTTAATCCAAAAGATTTGGATTTCTTTAATAATATTAATAAGCTGAAGCTTAAAAATTCTAAACTCGTTGCTTTTGGAAGTACCAGAAGAAAAGAGAATAGGGTTGAGGAGGACAGCGGCATTAAAGCTGTTATGGATGCGAACACTCCTTCGGTTGCAATATTTGGCAAAAGTTCTGTTCTGCATGTGAAAACTGTACTTAATACAACACTTGATGAAAATCTTTCAATGATATATGATACAATAGAGTATTATAAGAGAAATGGCAAAGAGGTTTTTTATGATGCCGAGCATTTCTTTGATGGCTATAAATTAGATAGTAATTATGCTATGCAAACATTAAAAGCAGCATTAGATTCAGGTGCGGATTGCTTGGTTCTGTGCGACACTAATGGCGGTTGCTTTCCAAACGAAATTTATGATTGCACCAAATTAGTTGTTGATACATTTGGATGTAAGGTTGGAATTCATTGTCATAACGATGGCGGGATGGCAGTTGCAAATTCAGTTGCGGCTGTTAATGCTGGTGCAGTTCATATTCAAGGTACATTTTTAGGATTTGGAGAAAGATGTGGTAATGCTAATTTATCAACTTTAATTCCAAATTTACAGCTTAAAAAGGGTTATGAATGTATCCCAGCTGAAAAAATGCAGGAGTTAACAACTATAGCTGTAAGAATTGCAGAAATTACAAATATAAAGATAAATAACAATGAGCCTTATGTTGGAAAAAGTGCATTTACACATAAAGCAGGAATGCACATTGATGGTGTAAATAAGGCAAGTAATTCATTTGAACATATAAGTCCTGATACGGTTGGAAATGAACGACGCTTTTTAGTGTCTGAAATGGCGGGCAGAAATTCAATTTTAAAAAGAATTAATGAGATCAATCCAAAGCTTACAAAAGAGTCGCCAGAAACATTATCAATCATTGATAGAATAAAAAAACTTGAGCATTTAGGCTATCAGTTTGAAGGTGCACAGGGAAGCTTTGAACTAATTATAAGAAAGCAATTAGGAAAATACAAACCATTTTTTGAGCTTGTTAATTATTCAATTGTAAGTAGTTACCCACATAACAATAACACTGGTGTTACAGCTTGTATAAAGGTTATTGTTGACGGAAAAACAGAAATGACAGCAGCCGATGGAAGCGGACCTGTTCATGCACTTGATAAAGCTCTTAGAAAAGCTTTGGTAGGATTTTATCCTAATTTGAATTACGTTCATTTGATAGATTATAAGGTTCGTGTGATGGAGACAAAATCAGCTACTGCGGCAAAGGTTAGAGTTTTAATTGAATCTTCGGACGGAGAATCAACATGGACTACGGTTGGAGTATCTCCTGACATTATAGAGGCAAGCTGGATCGCCTTAGTGGACTCAATTGAATATAAGCTTATGAAAGATATTGAAAAAAAGTTATAAAATATGCTTTAAGTTAAAGGAGGATTATTATGGGAATGACCATGACACAAAAAATATTAGCAGCTCATGCAGGGCTTGAAAGAGTTACTGTAGGACAGCTAATTGAAGCGGATTTGGATTTGGTTTTAGGGAATGATATTACATCTCCAGTTGCTATTAATGAGTTTAATGCGGTAAATGGTACAAAGGTTTTTGACAAGAGCAAAATTGCACTTGTAATGGATCACTTTACACCAAATAAGGATATTAAAGCAGCTGAACAATGCAAGGCTGTAAGAAACTTTGCAGGTAAATTTGATATTGATAATTATTTTGATGTTGGAGAAATGGGAATAGAACATTGCCTAATTCCTGAAAAAGGATTAGTTGTTCCTGGAGATTTAGTGATTGGTGCAGATAGCCATACATGTACTTATGGTGCATTGGGAGCCTTTTCAACTGGTATAGGTAGCACAGATATGGCGGCAGGAATGGCAACTGGAAAAGTATGGCTTAAAGTTCCGTCCGCTTTAAAATTTGTACTTAAAAATAAGCCCGCAAAATGGGTTAGTGGTAAAGATGTTATTTTGCACATTATTGGCCTTATCGGTGTTGATGGAGCTTTATATAAGTCTATGGAATTCGTTGGTGATGGTATTGAATATCTTTCAATGGATGACCGTCTTTCAATGGCAAACATGGCAATTGAAGCAGGCGCAAAGAACGGTATTTTTCCAGTAGACGAAAAAACTATTGAATTCGTAAAAGATAAAACTGATAAGCCATTTAATGTTTATACAGCAGATGATGATGCAGTTTATGATGAAGAATATATCATCGATTTGTCAACTCTTCGTCCGACAGTATCGTTTCCTCATTTGCCTGATAATACAAGAACAATTGACGATGTTGGTGAGGTTAAAGTTGACCAAGTTGTTATTGGTTCATGTACAAACGGAAGAATAGAAGATTTAAGGATTTCTGCTAAAATTCTTGAGGGTAAAAAGGTACAAAAAGGTGTAAGATGTATCATTATTCCGGGAACAAATAAAATATATCTTCAGGCGATGAAGGAAGGCCTTTTAGAGATATTTATAAATGCAGGTGCGGTTATAAGCACTCCAACATGTGGCCCATGCTTAGGTGGTCATATGGGCATTTTGGCAAAGGGAGAAAGAGCGATTTCAACAACCAACAGAAACTTTGTTGGAAGAATGGGACATCCAGAGTCAGAGGTTTATCTTTCAAGCCCTGCCGTTGCGGCGGCAACAGCAATAAAGGGGATTATTACAGACCCTGAGAATGTTTAAATAGGTTTGAATAATAATTGTTATAATATAGAAAGGGGTTTGTTTATGACGGTAAAAGGAACTGTTTTAAAATATGGAGATAATGTTGATACAGATGTCATTATCCCTGCAAGGTACTTAAATACATCAAATGCAAAAGAGCTTGCCGCTCATTGCATGGAGGATATTGACTCAACATTTACTCAAAGGGTAAAGCAAGGAGATATTATGGTTGCAGGCAAAAACTTTGGATGTGGCTCATCAAGAGAACATGCACCTGTTTCTATTAAAGAAAGTGGAATTGCATGCGTCATAGCAGAGAGTTTTGCAAGAATTTTTTATAGAAATGCAATCAATATTGGATTGCCTATTTTAGAGTGTCCTGAGGCAGTAAAAGCAATTAATGAAGGCGATATTGTTTGCGTGAATTATGACACAGGGGAAATAAAAATAGAAAACAAAGAACTTTTGTTTAAAGCTCCTGCATTTCCACCATTTATTCAGGAAATTATTGCTGCGGGTGGATTGCTTAAAAAAATCAGCAACGAGAAATGAGGTTTTATAAATGGATTTTAATATTGCTGTTATAAAAGGTGACGGTATAGGTCCTGAAATTGTGGACCAGGCAATGCTTGTTTTAGACGCAGTAGGTCGAAAATTAGGTCATAACTTTAATTACACTCAAGTTTTAATGGGCGGTTGTGCCATTGATAAAACGGGAGTTCCTTTGCCACAGGAAACAATTGATGTTTGCTTAAAAAGCGATTCTGTACTTTTGGGTTCTGTAGGCGGTCCTAAATGGGATAATTTAAAAGGAGAACTCCGTCCAGAAGCAGGGCTTTTGGGCATTAGAAAGGCTTTAGGTCTTTATGCAAATATTCGTCCAGCAGTTCTTTTTAGCTCTTTGAGTGGTGCTTGCCCATTAAGATTCGATATAGCTAAAAAAGGGATAGACTTGGTAGTTATTCGTGAACTTACTGGCGGGATTTATTTTGGGGAAAAAGGTTACCGTGAAGGCAAATACGGTATAGAGGCTTATGATACAGATTGCTACAGTGAATTTGAAATAAGAAGAATTGCAAAGACAGCATTTGAAACTGCTATGAAACGCAGTAAAAAAGTTATAAGCATTGACAAGGCAAATGTGCTTGAAAGTTCAAGGCTTTGGAGAAAAATTGTTCACGAGGTAGCAAAAGATTATCCACAGGTAACTGTTGAGGATATGCTTGTTGATAATGCGGCTATGCAGCTTGTTAAAAACCCATCTCAATTTGATGTTGTGCTTGCAAATAATATGTTTGGAGATATTTTAACGGATGAAGCGGCTATGGTAACAGGCTCAATAGGTATTTTAGCATCGGCAAGCCTTGGTGATGGAAAACTGGGACTTTATGAGCCAATTCATGGTTCAGCACCTGACATTGCAGGTCAAAACAAAGCGAATCCAATAGCAACAATTCTTTCTGTAGCTATGATGCTTAAATATTCACTTGATTTAGAAAACGAAGCAAAGGCAATTGAAGATGCTGTTGCAAAGGTTTTAAATGATGGATATAGAACTTTAGATATTGCAGAAAAGGACGCAAAAATCTTAACAACAGAAGAAATGGGAAAAATGATAGCAGAGCAAATATAACATAAACATTAAAAATGTTGGATTTTGCTAACTCATTTTGACTATTGATTTTATTATTTAAATAATAATGGTTATTGATATATGTGAAAAATATTAAAGCTAATATCTTGACATTTCAACTGATAAGTTGTTTAATTTATATAATGATTGTTAAAAAATTATAATGAGATTAAGATTTTTGCATCTTAATCTCATTAATTTAAATAATATAAATAGCTGTTAATTCGTACTATATTTGAGGTTTTAAAAATGTATTTGGAAAACATCCAAATCATAAATATAAAATGAAAAGAGGCAGTTTGTTATGGCAAATTTAAAGGGTAGCAAAACTGAAGCAAATTTAATGGCGGCTTTTGCTGGCGAATCGCAGGCAAGGAATAAATATACCTACTATGCCTCCAAGGCTAAAAAAGAAGGTTATGTTCAGATCGCAGCATTGTTTGAGGAAACAGCAAATAACGAAAAAGAACACGCAAAAATTTGGTTCAAATTACTGCATGACGGAATGCCAGATACCGCAACCAATCTTTTAGATGCGGCTGAAGGCGAAAATTTTGAGTGGACAGACATGTATGCAAGAATGGCAAAGGAAGCAAAAGAAGAAGGATTTGACCATATTGCTTATCTTTTTGAAGAAGTTGGCAAAATTGAAAAAGAGCATGAAGAAAGATATCGCAAACTTCTTGAAAATGTAAAGGGTAGCTTGGTATTTTCTAAAGATAATGATATGATTTGGCAGTGCTCAAACTGCGGACATATTGTAATCGGTAAAAATGCACCAGAGATTTGCCCAGTATGTGAACATCCAAAAGCATATTTTCAGGTAAAAGCTGAAAATTATTAATATTAAATATTAAAATGAAGGAAGGGTTTTATTATGGAACAAAAATTTTATATCTGTAAGCATTGCGGAAATATTATAACTTATGTAAAAAATTCTGGTGTGCCAGTAATGTGCTGTGGAGAAAAGATGCAGGAAATAATACCTGGCTCAGTTGATGCAGCTCATGAAAAGCATGTGCCAGTCATTCGCACCGAAGGAAACAAGGTTGCAGTTTCTGTAGGCGAAGTAGCACATCCAATGATTCCTGAACATTATATTGAATGGATTTTCCTTCAAACAAAGCAGGGTAATCAGCGTAAGCAATTGTTCCCCAATACAGACCCAGTTGCAGAGTTTGCAATTTGTGACGGCGATGAGGCGATTGCTGCATATGCTTATTGCAATCTTCATGGACTTTGGAAAAAATAAAAAATAATTATATAAAAACGCTATGTTGATTTGACATAGCGTTTTTTGATTATGTATTATAGTATAATAAGATTAAGTTTATATTAAATATAAAAGCAGGGATTTTATGAATGTTAAGGAACGCACATTGGAAGTGCTTGAAAAAAATAGGGGAAAATTTATTTCAGGTGAAGAGCTTGCAAAAGAATTTTGCGTAAGCCGAAATTCTGTATGGAAGTCAATTAAAACATTGCAGAGCGAAGGGTATAATATATCTGCAGTAACTAATAAAGGTTATAGTTTGGCTAATAATAGTGATATTATTTCATCACAGAGTATTCAAAAATATATTTCGCAATATCCCAATATCTTTGAAATATCGGTGCACAAGATAATCACATCAACAAACAGTGTTGCTAAAGAGCTTGCGTATCAAGGGGCAAAAGAGGGAACTGTAATAATTTCAGAAGAGCAAACAGCAGGAAGAGGAAGACTTGGCAGAAGTTTTTTTTCTCCCTCTCAAACGGGACTATACATGAGCATAATTTTACGTCCAACGTTAACTGCATCACAATCTCTTTTGATTACCACGGCAGCCGCAGTTGCTGTTTCGCAGGCCATTGAAAAGGTTTCAGGAAAACAGGCAAAAATAAAATGGGTTAACGATGTGTATTGTGAAGAAAAAAAGGTAAGTGGTATTCTAACAGAAGCATCGTTCAGTCTTGAAAACGGTGGCTTGGAATTTGTTGTGCTTGGTATAGGCATAAATGTAAAATCGCCAAAAGATGGTTTTCCTTCAGATGTTGAAAATATTGCTACAGCATTGTTTGATGGCGAGGTATTAACTGATGTTAGAAGTCAGCTTGCAGCGGATGTTTTGCATAACTTTTGGCATTACTATTTAAATATTTCAGACAAGACTTTTGTACAGGAGTATAAGGACAGGTCGTTTCTGATTGGCAGAAAAATAAATGTAATATCAGGGGATAGTATGCAATCTGCAACGGTGTTAGAAATAAGTGATGATTGTGGACTGAAAGTAAAAATGAGTGATGGAACAGTAATAACACTCTCAGCGGGAGAAGTAAGCATTAAAATGTAAATTTATTTATAAAAGAAAAACCCCAAGGTGATATCACCTTGGGGTAAAACACGATATTCAATAAATTTAGGGCAACGAACAAAATAATATTATTTTGAAGCTGAAATTAAACAGATAGTACCCATAGTAGTTAAATAAAAGTGTTTTGCATGTTAAGCGTTGAAATTAAAGAGCGCTAACATTAACAGCTCTGAATTTTCTGCTGTCCTTTGGGTCAGCCTCAACATCAAAAGTAACCTTCTGTCCCTCTTGAAGACTCTTGAAGCCTTCAGAAACAATAGCTGAGAAATGTACGAATACATCGTCTCCACCGTTGTCGTTTGAGATAAAGCCAAAGCCCTTCTCAGAATTGAACCATTTTACTGTACCGTTATTCATATGGTACCTCCAAAAAAATATTATTGTATTCGTTGCTTTAAAAAAGCTCGCACATTTTTACAGACCATCTAACGAGCAATGACCTACAAAAATGTGCGAGCTCAAAGATTGCGTTAATGAATACTTTCTTAGTATATGCTTTACTTTTGTAAAAGTCAACTGTTAAATTAAAAATATTTTTTTCAAAGCAACAAGGCTTGAGATAAGCCTAATGTAAGTATGCCCAAATTATCGTTATATATTTTATCAAATTGACTTATAGGTAAAGGATTTTGCCCTTTTCCTGTTTCAATAGTATATCCTGGTCTGTTATATGTTTGAATATACCAGTCACGATATCCTGCAAATGATGATGCATATGGAGTGTCCTCAAGTGAATATCCGCTTGACTCCGCAAATTTTTTTCCAATTTCTTCTGCATTTTTTGGTTCAAAATCAAGATAACGCCAAAATATTAATTCTCCTTGTGAGTGATAAGCAAGTATAAGTGCAAAATCATTGTTTAATGTAAATGCATGAACAGCATTGCTTTCGGGTTCAGACAATGGGGCTTTGCCAACAAAGTCTCGTGGCCCAGGTTTAACAAATCCAAGGGAATATTTAATTTGTTTTGCCTCTTCCCAGTTAGCAGGGTAGTTAACATTAAGGTCAACGCCGTTTATGTTTGCTTTCCAACCGCTGGGGAAAGGTATGTTGGGGTACCCCTTTGCAAGTCTCTTTGCCTTAACATAATATTCGCTCTCTTTTGGTATAGCGTTAAGTACTAAGTCTACTCCATCTGGATTTACCATTGGTACAACTAAAAGCTTGGTTGTTGCATACAAAGCAATAGCACTAAAATCATAGATGCGTCCGCCACTTGAATATGCTTGTGCATATTCCTCTAAAAACTTTAATAATACAGGGGTGTTAATCCATTCGTTTGCGTGATGAGAAGCATTATAAAACACCTGTGTTGAACCGTTTCCAATTTGCAGATACGGTATTTCTTTTCCCATAACGCTACGACCGATACTGCCTTTTTTAATAAAAGGATATCTAGCCTGCATACCCTCAATAACATTTTGCATGAGAGTATATGTAAATTTGATTTTTGTTGGCACAAGGCTGAATCCGAACGGAATTATAATAGTTTTACCTACAGGCAAATCAATTGGGTTTAGTGTTGGATTAGCAGTGTTTATTGCTCTTACACTTGTATTATACTTTTGGGCAAGACTCCAGAAAGTATCCCCACTTCTTATTTGTTGTTTTGTATATCCTTTAATATATGGCATAAGACTTTGCCATGTTTTAATTCCAACTACACCATCAACAGATAGCCTAAAGTCGCGTTGAAACCTAGTTACGGCATCTTTTGTCATTGATCCAAATATACCATCAATTTGACCTTGATAGTATCCGCTACGCTGTAATGCAAGCTGTAAAAGCTCTACAGATGCACCAGTGCTTCCAAAGTTTAATGTTTCCAAAGAAACACCTCCATAATAAAGTATAATCTATACATTATATGAATAGGCGAGGAATATTTACACTTTTATTACATTATTTATACAAGGAAAAACAAACATGCTTGTGCTATTATGAATTTGCGGCGAAAATAAATTTCGTCAAAAACAAAACGGAGGTTAATTTATGAAAGAACTCAAAAGACTTGTTTTTACATTCATCGTAGCCGCAATTGCAATCTCGATGTTTAGTATGAATGCATTTGCAGCAACAAGCGGTTCAAAAGCAGGACAAGTTGCAACATATTCAAGCGCTCTTAATGTAAGAAGTAACGCATCCTCATCTTCAACAATTGTTACAAAGCTTCCAAAGGATAGTCTTGTTACCCTCGTTTCAAAATCGGGTGATTGGTGGAAGGTAGAGTATGCAGCAGGTCAATACGGATATTGTAGTAGCACATACATTAGGGAACTCGTAGGAAGCTATACAGCTTTTGTAAATGTTTCATCAAGTAATCTTAATGTAAGAAGCGGAGCAAGTACAGCTTATGCAATACAATCAAAGCTTGCAAAAGGTACAGGGGTAGTGGTTTTGTCCACATCAAATGGTTGGAGCAAAATTCTCTATGATGGAACAAAGCTAGGATATGTAAGCAATGCTTATTTGTATGTACCAAGCAACACAACTTATAAAGCTATATCTTTGAATGTATCAAGATATGCTCAGCTGGATTCTCGTTGGGCAAATGTAACTCTTGGAACATCAGGTCAGACAATCGGACAAATAGGTTGCACAACAACCTGCTTGGCAATGACAGAGAGTTACAGAACGGGTACAGCAATTTATCCAAACCAGATGGCACAAAGGCTTAGTTATACATCTGGTGGAGCACTTTATTGGCCAAGTGATTATATAACAAGCACAAGCACAGATTACCTTAAAACAATTTATGCACAGCTTGAGAGGGGTATCCCTGTAATTATTGGTGCAAAGAATGCATACGGCGGAGCTCACTGGGTTGTTGTAACAGGATATACAGGAGGAAATACACTTACTGCATCTGGATTTACAATTAACGACCCAGGAACAACAAGCAGAACAAATTTACAGCATTTATTTAATAGCTATCCGAACTTTCACAGAATAGCATATTATTCATAACACACAAAAAGCTCAGCGAATATATTCGTTGAGCTTTTTTACATTTTATGATAAAATATTTAATTGAGGATGAAATTACTGTGATACAAAAAGGAATTAATAGATGGTAAAAGTTGTTTTAAAATTCACTGAGGAATATGAAAAGTTTTGTAAGGGTGATGCATTAGGGGCTAGAATAATATCGCAGCTTGATGCATACGGTACACAGCATGGCTTTGCACTTTTTTGGGAGCAAAGGGATGATAATTGTAATCTCACCGCAATGATTTCAAGTATAGATAATTCTGTAACAATACTAGGGAAAGATTCAAACGCAGAGGAAATTAAGGAGTTTATAAATTTTATTGGTTATGGCAGTATAAGTACAACACCTCAATTAGCAAAGCAAATTTGCAGTGATTGCAATATAAATATCAGAACAATAATGAAATTTAATAATGCAAGTTTTAGTAAAAGTATAAAAGATGTTGATGATTTGTGCGAAAATATCGATTTAAAGCAAATTTATGATATAATATCATTTTGCCATAATACACCACGCACTAAGCATGGCTTTGAAGTGTGGTTTACTGATATGTCACATAGAATAAGGCACGGATATGCAGATGCTGTAGCTGCACAGGTAGGGGATAAAATTGCTTCCTGTGCTCTTGCACTTGCAAGCACACATACAGATGTTTTACTTGGTGGTGTTGCAACTCTTGATGATTACAGAAATAGGGGTCTTGCAAAAAAGTGTATATATGAGCTTATAAAAAGAAATAAGGGTAAGAACATATTTATATTTTGCAAAGATGATAAAATAGATTTTTATACCAAACTTGGTTTTGAAAAATATAGTTTAACAGCGGAGGTCGGTTTATAATGGCAGATACTTTTTTTGATATTGATAGTGAACTTAAAATTTTGGCAGATAAGGCAATACAAAACTGCAAGGCAAAATTTGATGATATAGATAAAATTACAGAATATAACCAGCAAAAAGTACTGGCAGCATTTATAGATAAAAAAGTAAGCGAATCACACTTTGCACAGTCTACAGGTTATGGTTATGATGACAGAGGAAGAGATACGCTTGACAAGGTGTTTGCACAGGCAATGGGTACACAAGATGCGTTGGTACGTCATAGCTTTATGAGTGGCACACATACGCTTGCAGTAGCACTTTTTGGAATGCTTCGTCCCAATGATACAATGCTGTGTATTACAGGCACACCATATGACACAATACATTCAGTAATTGGACTTGGCGGTGCAAATGGACAAGGATCACTTGCGGACTTTGGAATTAGATACAAGCAAATTGACCTTGACGCAAACGGCAAAATTGATGAAAGTGCAGTGCTTAATGCACTGGATGATGATAGTGTTAAAATGGTTTATCTTCAGCGTTCAAGAGGCTATAGCTTGCGTGACACATTTTCAGTAGAAGATATAAATAGTATATCAACAAAAATAAAATCAAAGAAAAATGTAATAATAATGGTTGATAACTGCTATGGTGAATTTGTTCAAACACAAGAGCCAACACAAGTTGGAGCAGATATAATGGCAGGCTCGCTTATCAAAAATGCAGGTGGTGGCATTGCCAAAACAGGCGGATATATAGCAGGCAGATCAGATTTGGTTGAGCTTTGCTCATACAGAATGACAACAGCAGGAATAGGCAGAGAAGTTGGAGCATCGCTTGGCGAAACTCGAAATATGTTTATGGGGCTTTTCAATTCTCCGCATGTGACAGGAGAAGCACTGAAAACAGCTGTGTTTGCCGCTGCACTGTTTGAACTTATGGGATTTGAAGTTAGTCCAAAACCAAACGATAAACGATGTGATATAATTCAATCTATAAAGCTGGGTAATGAAAAATTACTTACAGCTTTTTGTAAAGGACTTCAAAGTGGAGCCCCGATTGACTCTTTTGTAGTTCCTGAAGCATGGGATATGCCGGGATATGACAGCAAGGTAATAATGTCAGCTGGTGCATTCACTCTTGGCTCATCCATTGAGCTTTCTGCAGATGCTCCTATAAGAGAGCCTTTTGCAGTGTGGATGCAGGGAGGACTTAATTTTCACAGTGCTAAATCGGCTGTTCTCTTTGCTGCACAGGAAGTTATTAAAGCACAAAAACAATAAAATATTAAAAACTGGTATGCTTTTAAGCTTACTGTCACAAAATGATAATATACAATATTAAAGTAAATACTAAAAATTGAGGTCAATTTATGCTTGATAATTTTTATAAAAATCTAAAGAGCGGAACTGATATAAGAGGAGTTGCGGTTGATGGTGTACCAAATGAACCACTAACTCTTTCTGATGAAGTGACTTACAAAATAGCTCAGGGATTTGCACAATGGCTGTTTGATGAGTTCGGAAGAAAAGAAGACTTTACAGTAGCGGTTGGGCATGATTCTCGTATTTCAGCAAATAGGCTTAAAAATGTATTTATTGAAAGTCTTATTTCTGCTGGAATGTCAGTAAAGGACTGTGGGCTTTCATCAACTCCTGCGATGTTTATGACAACTGTTGACTTTGGCTGTGATGCCGCAGTAGAGATAACTGCAAGCCATCACCCGTTTAACAAAAATGGATTTAAGTTTTTTGTTCGCAAGGGTGGACTTGAAGCAAGTGATATAGAAAAGATTTTGAAATATGCACAGGACAATGTAAGCTATGAAGCACCACAGCAGGGTGATGTTGAAGAAGAATTATATATGAATATCTATTCCCAAAAGTTACGCGAGTTTATATGCCAAGAAGTTAATGCAGACGATTACGCAAGACCTTTGCGTGGATTTAAAATTATTGTTGATGCTGGTAACGGAGCGGGCGGATTCTATGCTGACAAGGTGTTAGCACCACTTGGTGCAGACATTAATGGAAGCCAGTTCTTAGAGCCTGATGGCTTGTTTCCGAATCACACACCAAACCCTGAAAATGCACAGGCAATGCACTCAATTTCAAAAGCAACCACTGCAAACGAGGCAGATTTAGGCATAATATTTGATACAGATGTTGACAGAGCTGCTTGTGTAGGCAAAAACGGCAAGGAGATAAATAAGAATGCATTAATAGCACTTGCTGCTTGCATTGCTCTAGAAGGTAACGAGGGTGGAACAATTGTAACAGATTCAGTAACTTCAAGTGGACTTAAGGACTTTTTAGAGCTAAATCTGGGTGCAAAGCATCACAGATTTAAAAGAGGCTACAAAAATGTTATAAATGAAGCATTGAGGCTTAATAGAGAATGCTGTACAAATGCACCTCTGGCGATTGAAACATCTGGACACGCCGCAATGCGTGATAATTATTTTCTTGATGACGGTGCATATCTAATTACAAGAATAATTATAAAAATGGCACAGCTTGCAAAAGAGGGTAAGACACTTGAAAGTCTTATAGAAACCTTAATAGAACCTCTTGAAGCACAGGAACTTCGCATAAAGATTTTGGCACCTGATTTTAAAGAGTATGGAAACAAAGTAATAAATGACCTTGAGAAGTTTGTAGATAATAGTGAGATTTTTGAAAAGGCACAAGATAGCTTTGAGGGTATTCGTTCATCATCAAATGAATTTGACGGTTGGTTCATGCTTAGATTAAGTGTTCACGACCCAATTTTGCCACTTAATATTGAAAGTAATAAAAAGGGTGGAGCAGATAATATAAAAGAAGAGATTAAGAATTTCCTTAAAAGCTATGATATGCTTGATATTTCATCACTATAAGGGTGACTTTTATGAATAGAATTGAAATAAATAAAATATATGAAAATCCTGAAAGTTTTACACAGCAGGATATTATAGTTTGTGGCTGGATAAGAACAGTTAGAGACTCTAAAAATATTGGCTTTGCACAAATAAATGATGGTAGCAACTTTTCAGGCGTTCAGGTTGTTTTTGAACAATCTAAGCTTGAAAATTACAGCGAAATAGCATCACTTAATGTTTGTGCTTCAATCATTGTAACAGGTAGAGTAATTCTCACTCCAACAGCTCGTCAGTCGTTTGAAATAAACGCGAGTAAGATAGAGGTTGAGGGAGTGTCTTCTCCAGACTATCCATTGCAAAAAAAGCGTCATACACTTGAATATTTACGTACTATTGGGCATTTGCGTGCACGCACAAACACATACAGTGCAATATTCCGTGTACGTTCTGGTGCGGCAATGGCGATTCACAGATTTTTTGAAGAACAGGGATTTATATATGTTCACACACCAATAATTTCGTCAACAGATGCAGAGGGTGCAGGCGAAATGTTCCATGTGACTACACTAGATTTGCAAAATGTACCAATGAATGAAAACGGTGAAGTTGATTATAAACAGGACTTTTTTGAAAAGCCGTCTTATCTTACAGTTTCTGGTCAGCTCCAGGGAGAAGCAATGGCAACGGCACTTGGCAAGGTGTACACATTTGGTCCAACCTTTCGTGCAGAAAAGTCATACACAGGCCGTCATGCTGCAGAATTTTGGATGATAGAACCAGAAATGTCTTTTGCTGATTTGCAGGATGATATGCAGGTGGCAGAGGCAATGATAAAATATGTTTTATCTTATGTTCTTAAAAACTATGCGGAAGAAATGGAGTTCTTTAACAAACATTTTGATAATGAACTTATCGAACGCCTTAATACAGTTATAAATTCAGACTTTGCAAGAGTAGCTTATACGCAGGCAATAGAACTCTTAAAACAGAATAATGATAATTTTGAATATAAAGTTGAGTGGGGTTGCGATTTACAAACAGAGCACGAAAAATATCTTACAGAAAAGATATATAAAAAGCCTGTATTTGTAACAGACTACCCTAAAGATATAAAGGCATTTTATATGCGACAGAATCCAGACGGAAGAACAGTTGCCGCAATGGATTTGCTTGTTATGGGTATTGGTGAAATAATAGGCGGTAGCCAGCGTGAGGAACGCATGGATTTGTTAACAAATCGTATGCAGGAACTTGATATGAATATTGATGATTATCAGTGGTACCTTGACTTAAGAAGATTTGGCACAGTAACCCACAGTGGTTTTGGGCTGGGGTTTGAAAGACTAATTATGTATATAACAGGAATGTCAAATATTAGAGATGTGGCACTGTTCCCAAAAAC
>Ga0074193_1001515_pt1 | contig 27312 bp, 33 predicted proteins | sample EPASupsiteHSE605_FD_64523 | JGI IMG/M metagenome (GOLD analysis project Ga0074193, IMG submission 64523) | Bioremediated contaminated groundwater from EPA Superfund site, New Mexico - Sample HSE6-05 | ecosystem: Environmental > Aquatic > Deep subsurface > Groundwater > Contaminated ... | reverse complement strand
GGGGGGGGGGGGGGGGGGGGGGGGGGGGGGGGGGGGGGGGGGGGGGGGGGGGGGGGGGGGGGGGGGGGGGGGGGGGGGGGGGGTGGGGGGGGGGGGGGGGGGGGGGGGGGGGGGGGGGGGGGGGGGGGGGGGGGGGGAATTCGCTGGCAGCAAGAACCAAACCGGACAATGCTGGTTTTTTTAATATTTAAATGCTAAATTTAAATCAGCTGGAAGGAATTAAATACTGCACAAGGAGGGCAATCCTATAGACGATACTCCACCAGGCAGGTTAAATAAGTGAAAGTTGTAACTATCTGGAGGTAGTCGATCCGGAACAGACCTTGAAAAGGTATTCAGTTAAGTAAGAGTAAAAGAAGCCCACCGAACAATTGGTGGGCTTTTCATATTTAGAGGATTTAATTTCATCTTAGTAACCCTTGCATTACCTTTTAGAGACCTTGGTTTTGTCGATGACAATTTCTACAGTTTTAATTCTGAATCCGTCTTTATAGCGGTACCTGACGCAGAAGAGTTTATCGCCGAACTCCTCATACTGTTTTAAGGTACCCTTCTGTCCTGGTTTCAGAGATGCTTTGACTTTCCATTCTGATTGGTCTGTTATCATAATGACTCCTAAGTATGCTTCTTTCCGTCCCTTGATCGCTCTGGTTTGGCGTTCTAAGTATATAGCGTCAAAGATTAATTTCAATCAATCTTCTCTGGCTTTCCCTAAGCCCCCTCCCGCCCGCCATGACAAATACGCAATTTATGCGGCCAACCACCTGAAACCGTGGGAGACGGTCTTTCATGCTTTATAAATCAGTCGATTCGCGTTAAAGTACGAGCGAATTGATTTTAGTCCGGAGTAGCTGACCAGTATGGCAACCGAAAGAAAACTCAACTACGCGAAGGCTTGCTTAGCGGTCCTGCTTGCGATTTACGGCTTCATCTGCGCCCGGAGTTTCGAGGACGGAAGTTTTCTCGACCGGGTGGACCTGGTAGCCCACGAGGCTGGTCATCGGCGGGACCGTGGGCCTGCCGCTAACCACCCTTTCCACTAGCAGGAATGGTGTTTGTAAGCTCCTGTAGGGGCGCGGCCTTGGCCCGCCCGTCTTTGGGTGTCCGCCTTTGAGGTGTCTTTGTTTCGGATTTTAAAATCAATCAAAACAGGGCGGGGCAAGCCCGCGCCCCTACGATAAAAGGGGAAGGAACTCTAAAGGGGAGGGCGTCGGGTCGTCCCCACAACAATGAAGCAACGAAAGGAGTTAACCATGACAGAAATGGACAAGGCGCTGGAGACCCTGCGCCAGGATATGAACGACGCCAAGAGCCAATCGAAGTTTTATGATCTCTTCCTCAATAGCACGTTTTTCGTCCCGACCCTGAACGAGCAGGACGCGATTGAAGCAGGCGAAGGTGGTGCGGAAGGGCAGGTGCTGCCGCTGGTGATCGAGTCGGAGGGAAACGACTACCTGATGCTCTTCGACAGCGAAGAGCGTGTGCAAGCCTGGGCGCAGGCCAAGGTGGACAGCGTCGAGGTGCCGGGGCATGTGCTCGCCGCCACGACGCAGCCGCCACTGCGCTGGGCGCTGAATGTGGGCACCCCCTACTCAAAGCAGTTTCTCCCCGATGAGATTGCCTGGCTCAGGGAAGTGGTAGAGCGCTGTAACGCCGAAGCGGACAAAGTGACGGAAGAGGAAAGAGAATAAACTTACTTTTTCGGGAGATTCAGTTTGGGCTCGGATTTAATGGAAATACTGGTGGAGTTCGGCGGCGGTCGCGGCGGCGGGCCGGGCGATGTAGCTGTTCGTTTCCTGTTGCCGACCGCATTCTGGGGAAAAGAGAGAAGTTGATTCAACGGAGTTTTCGGCTTTCAAAATAGTGGACAAAGTGCGCAGGTCACAGTAAACTAAACTGGACTAAGCTAATGGAGGTGCGACAATGGCGGTCGTCAACACGCATGAGGCGAAAACAAACCTCTCCCGTCTCCTTGACGAGATCCAGGAGGGGGAAGAGGTCGTCATTGCCAGGGGGAATAAACCTATGGCGCGGCTCGTTCCCTATAGCGCGAAGAGGCCCGTCCGCAGGCCCGGCTATCTGAAGGGGAAAATCAGGGTTGCCGATGACTTCGACTCGCCTCTCCCCGATGACGTTCTCGATGCCTTCGAGGCTGGCGCATGAGAATCCTGCTCGATACCCATATCTACCTTTGGTGGCTCGATGACTCCCCCCAACTTTCTATGGCTGCCCGGACCATGATCCAAGAGGCTGAAACCGTCTACATCAGCTCGGCAACGCTCTGGGAGGCTGTCATCAAGATCGGGCTCGGCAAGCTTGAAGCCGACCCCGCCGAGCTAGTGGCCGGTATACGCGCGAGCGGCTTCGAGCCTCTGCCGATAACCCCCGAACACGCCCTTGCTCTCCCCGGGCTTGCCAATCATCACAAAGATCCCTTCGACCGTATGCTGATCGCGCAAGCCATCTCCGAACCGCTCCGCCTGGTCACGATGGACGGGTTTCTGTCGGCATACTCCGAGCTTGTCATCCAGGTCTGATCGCTGAAACCAGCAACTGAAGGGTTAAATGCTACTTTCAATTTAGTTCGATTGAACCTCTTTCCTGCGGTAAAAACCATCGCATCCCGGCCACGGTTCGAAGAAAGCTGACGACGGCCCGGCAAGACGCTCTTTCTTGCCCACCATGAGAACCCCTCCCGGCCTGAGGGCCTGCCACAGGCGGAGCGTCGCGGCAAGGAGCCGCTCGCCCCGGTAGTAGGTGAATGCCAGGTAGCGGCAGAGTACAAGGTCCATTCCGAACGGAAGCGGATCGCTCATCACGTTCCGTCGTTCGAGTCTCACCAGCCCCTTCACTTCACCGGCAAGACTCCAGAGCCCCTTTTCCCGCACAAAAAAGCGCGCACGAGCATCGGGCGGAACTTCGCGCAGAGAACTACTGTAGTAGCGCGCGGCGCCGGCGCGCTCAAGGCTCGCCTCGTCGATATCGCTGGCAATAATCTCGATTGCGCTCCCCGGATGAAAGGGGGCGATGCTCTCCAGCCAGACCATCGCCAGCGTGTATGGCTCCTCCCCGCCGCAACAGCCGGCGCTCCAGGCGCGGAGGGCTTTCTCATTCCTTTTCGCTGCAAGGAGTGCGGGGATGACCTTGTCGGCAAGGGTCGACCACTGTTCCCGCTCGCGGAAGAAACGGCTCACCGTGACCCGCATCAGGTCGGCAAGCCCTGACGTCTCCTCCGGGTCTGAGCGGAGGAGGTCGAGGTAGGCATCGAAACCGTCGAGACCGAGCTTCTTCATGCGGAGTTCGACCCTGTGGCGGGCCGACCGACGCCGGTACTTGCGCCATACAAGCCCCTCAAGCAGGGCTGCTTCCTGGAGAAACCGGTCAAAGGTCACCGCCTCGTCTCCCCCCTCCGCTGACATCCCGTCCCGTCACGCGGTCAGGGCACGCTAACCTTACTGCCACAGACGGTACACTCCCAGCCGTATTCATTTTCCGGTGGGTAGCCAAAATACTCCACGCCACTCCATACTGTCCATACGAAGGTCCGCTCTTCTTCGCAGACAGAACAGTACAGGGACGTCTTCTCGCCCAGTTTTTCGTCATCTGCATCCGTCATGGTGGCCACCTCCCGGCGTTCTCGTCCACGTTACCCGTTGTTGATATTATAACCAGTTGATTAAACTTTTCTACCTGTCTTTATCTGCTGGATTTTTAAGATATAATTTAGTTTCCAAGCGTCGATGGGGGAGGGATGACATGAACCTTGCGTCACTGTGCACGCTGCTACTCGTACTTCTGTTTCCCTGCATTACCAAAGCCCTCGAACTGACAGAGAAGGACGGCGGCAGGAGCGTTTCTGTCCTTGTCGGGGAGACCATCTCTATCACCCTGGCCGGCAACCCGACCACCGGATATACGTGGGAGCTTGCCGATGTCGATCGAATAGTGCTGACGCCCGATCCCGAGCCGGCCTTTGTGCGCGATTCTTCACTCATCGGTGCCGGCGGGCGGTACACCTTCCGCGTTTTTGCACTCAAACCGGGAACGTCAGCCGTGAAGCTGGTCTACCGCCGCTCCTGGGAAAAGGAGGTCCCGCCGCTGCGGGGTTTCGACCTGACGGTGACGGTTCTTACTGAAGCACGCATAACGACTGCCACCTATCGTTCCGCGGATGGGAAAACGGCAACAGCTTCCTATGACCTCGACCGGAACCTGGTGACCGTTACCCTGCCGGATGGGCGTCGTGTGACCCTGCCTGCCGCGCCATCCGCTTCAGGCGCACGCTACAGCGACGGCAGGGAGACCTTCTGGGAACACCAGGGTAGCGGCAGGTTCTTCACGGGGGAGACACTGATTTTTGAGGGGACGGTGTCTGACCGGGAGCGGACTGCACCCCAGCCGTGAACGTCGCGCTGCGGCATAGATAACGCCCCGGGAGGATGCCATGAAAGCATATTTCCTGCCCTTCTAGGATAGGGGATTGTAGCGAGAGGATGGAAACGGGTATGCATGAATGATCGAGGTAACGGGATTGACGGTCAGGATCGGCGAGAAGCGGATCCTGCGGGATGTGAACCTGCGGATCGAGGCGGGGACCGTCGCGGTCCTCTTCGGCCCGAACGGCTGCGGCAAGACCTCCCTGCTCAAGACGATCATGGGCGTGGAGCACTACCGGGTGGAGTCCGGCCGGATACTCTTCAGGGGCGAAGACATCACCGGGCTCGCCATAGACGAGCGGGCACGGCTCGGGATCGGCATGGCCTTCCAGCGTCCGCCTGCGGTCAGGGGGGTCAAGCTCAGGGAGATATTGCGCATCTGCATGGAGAAAAGACGCCATAGGGACGAAGACGAGCTCTTTGGTCTGGCGCGTCAGCTGAATCTGGCCGACTTCCTCGATCGGGATATCAACCTCGGTTTTTCCGGGGGCGAAATCAAGCGGAGCGAGCTCTTGCAGCTCATGGGACAGGAGCCGTCGTTCATCATGCTCGATGAGCCCGACTCGGGGGTGGACTTGGTGAACATCAACCTGGTAGGCCGGGCGATCAACGATCTCCTGGAAAAAGAGAAGGCCGCGGCGCAAAGGGGGAGGGCGGGGCTGATCGTCACCCACTCGGGATATGTCCTGGATTACGTGAACGCCGACCGCGCCTACGTGATGCTTGACGGCACCGTCTACTGCTCGGGCAACCCGCGGGATCTCCTGGAAGACATCAGAACGAAGGGGTACGAGGGGTGTGTGCAATGTCGCGGATAAATCTGAAAAAGAAGAGTGAAGCCGCAGCAGAAAAACCTGCGCCGTTCGGCCCCGACATCGACCTTGCCGCCTATCGGGCTGAGGCGGCTGAGCACGGGAAGGTTGCCGGGCTATCCGAGCTGCCCGATGATGTTCGGGAAAGGGCCTTGAGCGTGGGAGTCGATACCGGGGAGGCCTGCCGGATGGGGTCCTTTTTCCAGATGGACCATTCGGTAGTTTTTGCTGCCGCTTACCAGAGCGGGCTTGAGGTGATGGATATCGGCGCAGCCCTGGAAAAGTACGACTGGCTGAAGGATTACTGGTGGAAGGCCCTGGCGGTGGATGCGGATAAGTACACTGCCAGGGCCGAGCTTGAACCGCACCACGGCTATTTTCTCCGGGCTCTTCCCGGCGCAAAGGTCGAAGTTCCCCTTCAGGCGTGTCTCTACATGACGCGGGAAGGCCTGGCCCAGAACGTCCACAATATCGTCATTGCCGAGGAGGGCGCCGAGCTGCACATCATCACCGGGTGCACGGTGGCTCCCCGGGTGAGGTCGGGCCTCCACATCGGCGTCTCGGAGTTTTACGTGAAGAAAAATGCCCGGCTCACCTTCACCATGATCCACAACTGGGCGCCGGAGGTTGCCGTGCGGCCGAGAACCGCCGCGATCGTCGAAGAAAACGGCGTATTCATCAGCAACTATATCTGCATGAAACCGGTAAAAACCCTCCAGGCGTACCCGACTGCCTACTGCGTGGGCGAAAACGCCACGGTCCGCTTCAATTCCGTCCTCCTCGCCCAGGAGGGGTCGAACATCGACGTGGGGGCACGGGTCTACCTCCGGGCGAAGGGGAGCAGGGCCGAGGCCGTCTCGAAGGCCATTACCACGGGTGGCAACATCGTGGCGCGGGGCCATTTCATCGGCGAGGCCGAAGGGGTCAAGGGGCACCTGGAGTGCCGCGGGCTTATCCTTTCTGACAGCGGGAAGATCCATGCCATTCCCGAGCTGGAGGGGAGCGTAAAGGATCTGGAGATGACCCACGAGGCGGCGGTCGGAAAAATCGCCCCGGAAGAGATCGAGTACCTCATGGCACGGGGGCTGACCGGTGAAGAGGCGACGGCAGCCATCGTTCGCGGGTTCCTGGATATCGAGATGAAGGGTCTGCCGGAGAGCATCAACGACGAGATCAAGAGGGCGCTCAGGACCGGGGAGACGGAAGGTGGATTCTGAGTCATGGAGGGAATTGGCCTCGATAATGCTCGATCGCGCTGGGTACACTGAGAATTCGGGGACATGATTTAGGGCATCGCAGCACAATCACCAGGACGGAACCGCGGACATAAGCCACCCCATTACGCGATCTTTTCAGCCAAACCACCAAGTGTTTCCAGCGCCTGTTCAACCCGTTCCGACCAGAAGGCAGCATTAAGCCTGAGACAGTTTTTGTACTTCTCCCCCAATGTGAAGATCGATCCGGGGGCGATGCCGATCCCCTCCCGCAAGGCTGCCTCGTAGAGACCGAAGGCATCGAACCCCTCCGACATTTCCACCCACAGGATATAACCCCCTTCGGGGCGGCTGACCCGTGTTCCCGGCGGAAAATAGCGGCTGACCGCTTCCCGCGCCAGAGCCGTTTGTCGGGCATAGGCCCGGCGGAGTGTGCGCAGGTGATGATCGTAGCCTCCGTTGGTCAGGAACTCGGCGACGGCGAGCTGGGTCGGCGAGGCGGTGGCAATGTTGAACAGCGTCTTCAATTGGGCAACCTTTTCCATGAACCTGCCGGGAGCGATCCAACCGACCCGGTAACCGGGGGCCAGGGTCTTGGAGAACGAGCAGCAGTAGAGCACCAGCCCCTTTTCATCGAAGGCCTTGGTCGAGGGGGGTCGTACCGGGCCGTATGCCAGATCGCCGTAGACGTCGTCCTCTATGAGAGGGATGTCGTGCTTTGCCAGAAGAGTTACCAGTTCCCGCTTCCGGTCGTCCGGCATGAGGCTCCCAAGCGGATTGTTGAAATTGGCTATGGTGATGCAGGCGCTGACCGGGTTGTGCCGGATGGCGTAGTCGAGGACTTCCAGGTTCATCCCAGAGCTTGAGGAGGGGATCTCCAGCACCTTCAGCCCCATCCACTGTATCGATTTGAGAAAGGTTGGGTAGACCGGAGAGCCGATGGCCACGGTGTCGCCGGGGCGGCACACCGCCTGGAGCGCCAGGTTCATCGCCTCTACGCACCCCGACGTGATGACTATATCATCCGGCGCCAGAGAGCAGCCGGAGTTGAGCGAACGCCTGGCGATCTGGGTGCGAAGCCGCTTGTGCCCCTGATGCGGCGGGTAGGAAATGCTCTGCAGGCGGAACCGCCTCGATTCGGAGGCAAGCATGCGGTTCAATCTGTCAACCGGCAGCAGGTCTGAATTCGGTATGCCCCCACCGAGCGGAACGAGGGCGGGGTTGGCTATGTTGCGCATGACCTCCAGGGCGACATCTCCCAGGATAACCGGATTCGGGGCGATATCGCCGGCTCCCTCAACGGCTGACCGGCGCGCCGGTTCCACAAGATTGGAACAGACGTAATAGCCTGACTGGGGGCGCGCCTCGATCATTCCCAGGTTTTCAAGCCGGGCGTAGGACTCCATGACCGTGTTGATGCTGACCCGCATCTGCCGGCTCAGTGCCCGTATGGATGGGATTCGCTCGCCGGCCCGGTAGGTCCCATTCCTGATCATCCCGCCGATCCTGTCGGCGACCTCTTCATAGAGCAGCATAGTAACCTCCCGAAATTAAATCCACTCTACCCCAATTCGTCACGTGAGACAAATACAGTTTCCACAAAAATGCATGGTAACAGTCTGTTTCGGCCAATAACTGTTACCATGACAAATCTGAGCCATTACATCTACGCATTTATCCTGGATGCTCTTATTATTCAATTACAAATGATCCGGCCTGAACGGCTCGGATGCAAAACCATATCAAGGAGGTGGAATTATGGAACTGAACGACAGGATAAGGGAACTCATTGCCGTAGGCGCGTCTATCACCGCCAACTGCCAGCCATGTCTCCGGATTCATGTGGAAAAGGCTTTGAAGTTGGGCGCAGACCCGCAGGAGGTGACGGCGGCCATCGAGATCGGCAATCGCGTGAGGAAGGGGGCCGCGGCCAAGATGGAGACATTCTCCTCGAATTTGCAGGTCGGGAAATCACAAAGTTTTGAAGTTGTCATGGAGGGCAACGGCTATCAGTTCCTGGGGCCGTGACGGACGAAAGTTGATTCGCCCATATTCATAATCCTTTGGGTTTGTTAGTGCTTTTCGTGGACAACTGTTTTTTAAAGGGTGGATGGTACAACGTGAATTTGCATGCGAGGCAGGAGGATACCATGATGAAACGGATGTCGGAGGCCGCTGCTGCTGATTTTGAAGAATTGCAGCAAGAAATGCAAGGGATAGCCGGCTGCGTCTGCGCACAAGAGGCGGCCCAGATGTTAGTGAAGAAGCTATACGGGCGGTTCAGCGACTCGCTGGTGTTGCTGCGGCTGTTCATGACCATCCCCTATGCAGGACTGCCGGAAGAGGACCGGCGCTTCGTGGACGGCAGGGGGCGGGACACGAACACATCACATCTGATTAACGGCGCCACTCCCATCTTCACCCTGCTTGGCACCCGGGGAGAGATGGCGGCGTGGAACGACCGCCGTGCTTCATCGCACTTCCGCTGCATCCCCCTGGCCTCCACCGCATTCGTATCTTCGCTCTCCATGCTCTCCCGGCAGTTCGAGAGCGTGGGGCTCGACCTGGGTCTGATCGATGTCTGGGAGACGAAGGTCGTTTCCATAGGACGCGCGGATCAGTACCGCGGCGTGCTCTACATCCGGGACGCCGAGATTGACAGGGACGTGCAGGGGCGGATGGTAGTGCCGAAGCAGGAATTCGTTGGAGCCAACGGCGTGAAGAGTGTGTTCGGCTTCGGCAGCGGGTATGCCCGGCACCCGACGCTGGTAACACTGTTCGCCTTCACCAATGAAACCGTAGAAAGGTCGGCAGTTGAGCCATTTACGAACCTGCTGGAAGCTTTTATATCCTCAACAGAGTTACTTGTCGGGCAGGGTCGATTCTTTGAAGCAAGATAGCAACGCAAAAACATTTCGCACTATCACAAGAATAGGAGGCTATAAAATATGCACTCACCTTCAAAATTGGGTGTGGTGCGCCTGAGCATCGGCCCGGGGGCCTTCCGAACGGCGCTTGCATGCACCAAAAAGATAGCGGCCGAGCTTGCCGAACATGGAACATACGAAACCCTCTTCAGTGATACCTTGACCAAAGCGGATGTTGACAGCCTGTTCAAGCCGAGGAACTTCTGAACAAATAGTTGTCCGTTTTTTGAGGTTGGTGTTCCAGCTTTTTGTTGACATGTGCATTTGTATGCATATATACTCGAGGTATGAAAGAGACACCAGCCAGAACCAGAGAGAGTTACGCCGAAGAACTGGTCGCCAATTTCGACTCCAAATTCTTCAAGGTCCTGAGCGAGCCGGTACGGGTCCAGATTCTCAAGTTCCTGATCTTGAACGGCAGCTCGGATATCGCGGCCATTGCCAAGGCGTTGCCCCAGGACCGGTCGGTAATTTCCCGCCACCTTCGGTTCATGCAGGAAGCAGAGATCCTGAGCAGTGAGAAGATCTCCCGCCATGTCTATTACATGGTCAATGCCGTTGTCTTTCGCGCCAAGCTGGCAGCCATTGTGGAGCTGATCACCACCTGCATCAACGAGTGCTGTCCGGGCGGCTGCAAGTAGTTTTTTTTGCCCTTAAATGTGCATTAGGGTGCACATTTGCACACTATCAAGGGAAACTCAACCAGAAAAGGAGATGAAAATGAGCAGACCGGCAGAAGAAATCAGAAATGAGGTAAGCAGAGACTATGCAAAAAGAATAGCAGCCCCGGCGGGGTGTGGCTGCGGTTGCGGTTCGCTTTCACCACAAGGGCCGCTCGCAACTCTCGCAGGCTATTCGGCAACAGAGCTCTCCTCTGTGCCTGCTGCGATGACAACCAGTTCGTTTGCCTGCGGCAATCCGCTCGCCTATGCCGGGGTCAGGGAGGGGGATGTAGTCCTCGACCTCGGTTCGGGCGCCGGTCTTGACCTGCTCCTGGCAGCGCAGAAAGTCGGCCCCACCGGACGGGTCATGGGCGTCGACATGACCGATGCAATGATTGCCAAGGCTAACGAAAACATCCGTGCCGCAAAAGTTACCAATGTTGAGGTGCGCAAGGGGATCATCGAGGCCTTGCCTGTTGAAAGCGGGTCGGTGGACTGGGTCATCTCCAACTGCGTGATCAATCTGTCACCGGAGACGCAGAAGGTGTTTCGAGAGATATTCCGGGTGCTGAAACCGGGGGGAACGATGCTGGTCTCGGACATCGTGGCCAGGGATCTGCCGTCGGAACTGCTCGCGATCCCGACCCTCTATTCATCATGCATTAGTGGTGCGATCAGTGAGGAGGCATACCTGGAAGGGTTGCGGGAGGCGGGATTGGTAGAGGTCAAGGTGCTCGACCGGCTGGTTTACGACGCCGGTCAGATCGCCGGGTTTGCCGAAACTGCCCTTGGCGAGGCCTTCGACCGCACTCCGCAGATTTCTAAGCGGATCGGTTCATATGCCAAGGAATTGGCCGGCAAGATCTGGAGCGCCAAGGTTTACGGGAAAAAACCGGCCTGATATTGCCTACGGGAAGGAGGTGATCACCATGCTGAGGAAAAGATACCAGCTCAGGGCCATAGCCCACTGCAAGGAAGGCTGCTGAATCCGGTCCCGGGCATGACCTTAAACTGCCCGACTATATTGACAGATCATGGCCGACTACTGATTCCAATCCCGGCATGGTCAACTGCCTGAATATCTCGTCCATTTTCTCGGCCGTGTGCGGCATATTGTTATCAAGCCACCATGTCAGTAATGAGAGAAATGAGCTTACAAGCCAATGGCTCAGAATCTCAGGCGACACATCGGGTTTTTTCTTATCCTTGAAATACTGTTCAAGATGTTTTCGTACAACATCCGACAGAAGGGTGTGGGCATGGGTCGACATCATCTGCCCGCTTTGCCTGCCAACCATAGCCTTATACAATCGATAGTTCTGCTGTGCATGCCGGAACAATTCCAGGCTCAGATTGAATTCGGAGCTGATGCCGCCGCTCTTGCCGGCCATCTGTGAATGCTGACCCTCCAGCATTGTTTGCAGATGGCCAAATCCTTTCAGAAACAGATCATCCTTATCACGGTAGTGACTGTAGAAAGTCGACCTGCCGAGGTTGGCCCGGTCAAGGATGTCCTGCACGGTAACTGATTCATAGCCTTTTTCCAGAATCAACGCCATGAGTGCTTCATGCAACAGCATGCGTGTCCGTTCGACGCGGCGGTCTTCCTTTTTGTTTTCCATAACCCACATTCTCCCGGTCATTATATGCTGTTTTGTTCAGTAATGGACATTTCGGGCATCGGTGGTTGTTGACGCAAGCGGTTCCCGAACGCTATGTTCATTACAGAACATGATATTCATAAATTAGGAGCAGGTCAAATAGAAAACAAAGGAGGTTGTCTAACAATGATCGGATATAATTCTATCCAGGTGTCTGAACAAAAGATGTCGGCGTCAAACTTTATTCAGTTCAAGCAGGTTTCCAGGTGGTTCGAATCGGCGTCGGGCCGCTTTGACGCGCTGAAAAACATTGACCTCCATATCGAACAGGGGAAGCATGTGGCGATTGTCGGCAAGTCCGGGAGCGGCAAATCCACCCTGCTCAATATGCTGACCGGCATTGACCATCCCAGCCAGGGCACGGTCAGGATCAATTCCACCGATGTCCATACATTGAACGAAAGCAGCCTTGCTGGGTGGAGGGGGAAAAATGTAGGAATCGTCTTTCAATTTTTTCAACTCATCCCGACCCTGACCATTGCGGAAAACATACTGTTGGCGATGGATTTTGTGAACGTCATCCCGGGCAGGGAGCGCACAAATCGCGCCGGGGCACTGCTTGCGCAGGTGGGCATTTTGCAGCATGCGAACAAGCTGCCTGCCGCCCTGTCGGGTGGGGAGCAGCAGCGGGCAGCCATTGCCCGCGCGCTGGCCAACGATCCGCCGATCCTGGTGGCGGACGAGCCGACAGGCAATCTGGACAGCAACACCACGGATATTATTCTGAATCTGTTCTCGGAACTGGTTAAGACCGGCAAGACCGTAATTGTTGTGACTCACGAAAAGGTTTCAACCACGGAATATGATCGGATCATTACCCTCAAAGACGGCGCAATCATTGACGATACGAGCCGCAATGGATCACAGCCATGAACATGAAATTCAGAAAAGTTATTGGCGATCTGCGGACCAATCCAGGCCGGATACTACTAGTCGTCTTTGCTTTGGTGGTCGGCCTCTGGGGCGTCGGTTCCATCCTGGTGTCGTATACCATCCTGGGTCGCGATCTTAATGCAAATTTTGTCCGGACCAACCCTCTTCATGCTGCCATAACATCCAAAGATTTTAATCGGCTGGATTTAGCAGCATTGAGAAACCGTCCTGACATCGAGAAGGCCGAATTCAGGGATTTTGCAACGCTGAGGATCGAGACGCACCCGGATGAGTGGATTCCCTTATGGTTATTCGGCGTGGAGGATTTCGACAATTTCAATCTGGCGCGAATATTTGACCAAAAGGGCAATGGCGGGCCTGCGGCGCCTGATGACGGGGCCATGTTGATTGAACGCGATGGACTCCGCTTCTCAGATTTGAAGGCCGGTGCTCCTGCGCGCGTTCGGGCGGGGGGGAGAGTTGTTGAAGTCCCTGTTTCCGGCATCGGCTTTGATCCCGCCCAGTCGCCGGGGACGCAAGACCACTTGATTTATGCGTATGTGAATAAAAAAACCTACTCGCAAATCACCGGCGAGGCGGCCAACCGGCGGTTGCTCATTCGCTTTAAAAATGTAAAAACAAAACAGGAAGTTCAGACTGCCGCAGACGGTCTTGTCGACTATTTCAAATCTTTGGGTATTGCAGTTGATACGGTTAAGATACCCAAATTTATGGAGCATCCCCACCAATGGCAGTTAAACACCCTGCTGTTTATGGTTGGGAGTATCGGTTTCCTGGCGTTTTTTCTGGGCGCCGTGCTGGTTTCTCAATTAATTGCGGCTATCATGGCCGGGCAGATCCGACAGATCGGCATACTCAAGGCCATCGGCGCGTCGCGCTTCAAAGTCATGCAAATCTATGTGGCGATGGTGCTGGTCCTTGGGGTTATATCCGGCGTGATTGCAATTCCGCTCGCGGTCAAGTTCGGCTACGCATACGCCTATTTTGTGGCGGATGTCCTTAATTTCGAAGTCCTTACCACATCCCTGCCGCATCTTATGTATTTTTATCTCATGGCAGCGAGCCTGTTGTTGCCGGTCTCACTGTCCCTTCCGGCTATTTTAAAAGGGACGAGGATATCGGTTCTCGAAGCATTAAGCGATTACGGCATTCAACAAGGCGCGGTCGCGAAAAAGTCCAGGATCATAGATAAATTGCCGCTTCCGAGAAATCTCGTATTGGCCTTCGAGAATACCATGCGCCGCAAAAAACGCCTTGCGGTTACAGTGGCTGCCATGGCGCTCGGCGTGGCAATATTCAACACAGGATTCAATGTGCAGCAATCCTTAAAGGACCTCCTGGCGGACGTGGACAAAAGTATGAAACATGATGTCCAGGTGGTGCTGATCAACCAGATGCCGAAAGAGGAATCGCTGAAACTTTTCAGCGGCATCGACAATATAAGCCGGATCGAAACATGGAATGGCGGCCGCGGCGGGATGCAATCCATGGTCGTCTCAACGGACGCCGGAGTAGGAATTGTCGCCCTCCCTTACAACAGCGATCTCCTCGCCTTCAGGTCCATAAAGGGGCGCTGGCTGAGCGGTCCGACCGAGCCTGAGATAGTGATGAACCAGGAGGCGGCAGAGATGTACTATCACCCGGCAATCGGCAGTTATCAAACGCTGAGCGTCAGGGGAAAACTATTGAGGACAAAGCTGGTCGGGATCGTTGAAGAGCTTGAAAAGTCGAAGATATATATGGCCCAGGAGCAGTATGATGCCTTCGCCAATCCGAATCACTACGTCAACAGCTTGATGTTTGTCGCCAAGGACAAAAGCTATGATAAGGTACTAGCCCTGAAAAAAGATATAGAGAAGGCGATTGCCCCATCAAACCTGCAAGTGCTCTATGTGATGATGCAAGCGGAACGGGTAAAAATAATTTACGACCATCTGAAGATAATCCTCGTAACAATCGTTTTCTTTGCCCTGCTGGTGCTGGTGGTCAGCGCCATAGGAATGGCATCAGCCACGAGCATCAATATAATGGAGAGGACCCGTGAGATCGGCGTGCTGAGGGCAATCGGGGCCACTCCAAAAATCATCTACAACCTGTTTGTTGCCGAAGGGATGATAGTGAGCATTATCAGTATTATTCTTGGATTGCTATTGTCATGGCCGCTCAGTATCGTTGCTTCAAAGTTTTTCGGCAACTTGATGCTGGAAGTTGCGCTTCATTTTTCTTTTAGTAAGATTGGCTTCGTGATAACCCTGATTGCAACTTTGATATTCGGCTGGATAGCCAGTCGCATTCCGGCGCAAAGAGCGGTATCGGTATCCACACGGGAGGCGCTTTCGTATGAATAAATTTTTCCCTTGACCCGTCTACTGCTTCATACTTTAGCCTTGTTATTGTCACGGCCATGACGCAAAAAATACGAGACGAAAGGAGTCGCAGATGAAACACAAGGTAACGGTAGACGAATGGGTGAAACGGTTCCGGGATATTGGCCTGGATGAGGCAGCGATGGAGAAATGGCACAGACTGTTCGAGAAGGAGAACCCGGACGGTCACCAGAGCTTCCTGGAATGGCTGGGGCATAAGGAGGTATAGATGAAGAGGAATTATGGAAAGGCAATCGTTGCAGGCCTGCTGGGCGGATTCATCGGCAATGGCGTGCTGGGAGCGCTCTTCTCGACCCCGTTTATTAAATCGATCCTCTACAATCCCGCTTTTCAAAGTCCGCTCTTCATAGATATTACACCAAAGCGCAATATACCTGTTTCAGTGATGGGTCTGGTTCTCCTCAGCACCATTCATGGATGGCTCTTCGCTGTTTTACGATCATCGATCCCGGGCAGTAACTGGATTCAAAAAGGTCTATTCTGGGGCTTTTCTATTTGGGCCATGTATTGGTTATTTCAAGAATGGTTTATCTACCACACGCTGCTGCAAGAGCCCTTGATACTCAATCTTCTTGAACTCGTACTATTGCTGGCGGGTTCCGTTATAGAGGGCTTGATCATTTCGTTCCTGATAGAGCGTAAAACTTCGTCTGCGGTTGATTAATAATAAGAAAAGGGCTGTTATCATCGCGTTTTTCCTGGCGCGCTCACCGACAGGAAAGGCGAAATGAGATTCGATCTCACATAATCACAACCTGAAGCGGGCTTCTGTTGTTGTCCAAAACAGGATACGTAGCATGAATCCCTTTTGCCGATGAAGGATGAACTTATGAACTCTTTGCTGGAACTCGGTAACTGGCCGATCTGGGTGATGGGTTGGCCGGCTATTACGTTGTCAATTGTCTGTGCTGCTGCGGGACTCGTTTTGCGCAGCAATCGATTTATGGTTGCCGGTGCCGTCATTGCCATGCCTTTTTGTTGGTACCTGGCCATGAATCCCGGGATATGGCGCTTCATAGCTCCAGTGATTGCATTTCTGTACTTTATCGGAGCGTTTGCCCTTTCCAGGGGGCAACGCGGATTTGCGCTCATATTGCTGCTGCCGTTTGTAATGGTTGCGGCATGGCTTGCTACGCAGCTGGGGCGTCACTAGGGGGGTGCGGATGTGGGCCAAAAGGTGGGACGCGTGAAACAATCCCGGATATGATGCGATAGTTAACCGCTTGAAGAGATTAATCCGGAAGTTGCGCTTCAAACTCGCTTGAAACCAAGCAGGGCATATGTTATAAGGCAATTCTTATAATCTGGATCAAGAGCGACAATTGAAAAAGGGGACAAATATGTTCAGAAACCTGCTGCTCAGCATCACCATTTCAATCCTACTGGCAGGACCGGCACTGGCAGAAGAGGTCAATCCGGTCATCGGCAGGGTGGGAGATTTTGTCCTTCGGGAAGCGGACCTGGAGCGACTGCTCAGCTATCAGTCGCCTGAGGCACTGAAGAAGTTGCAGGACGATCCGGCACAGCGCGCCGAAATCGTCAGGCAGCTGCTGCTGACGAAAGCGGTGGCAGCCCGGTCGAGGAAGGAGGGCTTCGACAGGAAGCCGGAGGTGAAGGAAGAGCTCGGTTATGTGATCGACAACTACCTCGCCGACCAATATCTGCGCAAGGTCGTTACGGCCGATGTGACGATCCCGGAGGAGGAACTGAAAAAGTACTATGCGGAACATGAAAAGGACTTCCTCATTTCCCAGAGTGCCAGGGTCCGTCATATTTATTTCGAGGCGGCGAAGGAAGCCACCCCTGAGGTGAAGGAAAAGGCAAAGACCAAAGCCGAGGCGATTCTCAAGCAACTGAAAGAAGGTGCCGATTTTGCCGCCGTTGCCCGGGCATCCTCCGAAGATGCCGATTCGGCCTCCAAGGGAGGGGATCTCGGCGTCCTTACGCCCGGCAAGACCAATTCGAAGGAATTCGAGAAGGCGGCATTTGCTCTGAAAGCCGGAGAGACGAGTCTCGTGGTGGAGACCCCCTTCGGCTACCACATCATCAGGGTCGACGAGCGTACCGAGCAACGGACCGCCAGTTTCGACGAGGCGAAGGATTATATCCGAACGACCCTGAAGGGGCAGTTCGAGCAGAAAAAAGGCCGGGAGTTCCTCGACAAGCTGGCCAAGGAGGCGGGGCTGGAAGTGGTACAGCAGGCGCCGGCCGCCACCGGGGATAGCAAGCCGCAGAAGTAGTTTGGGGACTTTGGCAAATCAGATGGACACTATTTTCGCCGTCCCCGGAGTTACCCGGCTTCGTGTTGACAAACGTCGAATGTCCTCTAAATTTAATGGAGCAGGGCGACACGGCCTGCACTTTATCATCGGGGAGGATGATCGACATGCCAATCTACGAGTATCGCTGCGAAAAGTGTGCAAAGAACTTTTCGGTCATCATGCACATTGCGGAGCACGACAAGGGGGAGGTGACCTGCCCCGAGTGCAAGGGGACCTCGGTCGTGCAGCAGTACACAGCCTTCTACGCGAAGACGAGCAAGAAGAGCTAAGGGGCTGCGGTGCCACGGAGGCAGCCCATGAAGGAGTACGCCGTGACACTGCGAAGCGGCGAGCGGGAGACCGCCCTGGCCTATTGGTTCAGATTAGACTTGCTGCCATTTAACAGGTGTGACAAACTGTCTTGAATGGCAGAAAATCTAACCAGACCCCGGTCACTCTGAAGGAGTAAACAACCATCTTGTTTTCCCATTTTCCCTCGCTTCTCAAAGAAGCATTATATTCCATGATCTTAGGCCTTTTCCTTGTCTTATGCCTCGTCCCATCGGCCCGGGCCCAGGAATCAATCGCCACCTATCCCCTCCTGCCGTCCGGCTATACCTCCATTAAAGTCTTTGACAGAGAAGGGCGGTTCGTCGGCCGGATCATGCCGGAAAAAAGATACTGGGTTTCCATTGACCGTATTCCCGCTTTCCTGCAAAAGGCGGTGGTGGCTGTTGAGGACTCCCGCTTTTATGAACATGGCGGGATCGATATCCGCGGGATCGCACGTGCGCTGGTGAAGGATGTGGTGAAAGGGAAGCTGGCCGAGGGGGGATCGACGATCACCCAGCAACTGATCAAGAACAAGTATTTATCCGGAGAGAAGACCCTCGACCGGAAGCTCAAGGAAGGCCTCATGGCCGTTGAGTTTGAAAAGAAGTACACCAAGAAGCAGATCCTGGAGATGTATCTTAACGAAATCTATTACGGGAATGGCGCCTGGGGGATTGCCCAGGCTGCCCGTCTCTATTTTGATAAAAGGCCGGAGGAGTTGACCGATGCGGAATGCGCCCTTTTGGCCGGAGTGCCGAAGAACCCGGGGCGCTACAATCCTTTAGGAAAACCGGCCAACGTAGCGGGGCGGAGGGATGTGGTCCTCAAGCGGATGGCGGAGCTCAAAATCATCACTCCCCGGCAGAAACAGAAACTGAGAGGCGGGCGCGTCACCTTTACCCAACCCGGTCAGGCCCCGTACTACACGGCGCATATCCGCAACAAACTGATCGAGCGCTACGGCAAGGAGATCGTTGAACAGGGCGGGCTGGAAGTAACCGCGGCCATGGATCTGAACCTGCAAAAGCTGGCGGAAAAGACCTTGCGTGACGGTGTTAAACGGATTTCGCCTCAGCTGCAAGGCGCATTGGTGAGCCTGGACCCCGCTACGGGGGATCTGTTGGCGGCTGTCGGGGGAGTCGATTTCAGCAAGAGCGGCTATGACCGCGCCTTTTATGCCAGGCGTCAGCCCGGCTCGGCCATCAAACCGCTGATCTATGCCGCGGCCCTGGAAAAAGGGATTACTGCCGCCAGCATCTGGAACGATACGCCTGCAGCCTACAATCGTGGCAATAATGAAATCTGGCAGCCGCTGAACTATGGCAGGGAACAGTATGGGGAGCTTTCCCTCAGGCAGGCCCTGGCCTACTCGAACAATGTCATTACGGTAAAGTTGCTGGAGACCATCGGCGTCCCCTATTTTGTCGATTTTGCCGGGAAAACGGGGCTGTCGTTACGGGCACAGAATGGTCTCTCCCTGGCTCTCGGCACGGATGAGGTCACCCTGCACGATCTGGTAAGGGCGTACACCCCCCTGGCCACCGGTGGCTTGCGGACCGAACCACGAACCATTATCCGTATTTACGACCGCAATCGGCGGGCCTGGGCGGAAAATCCTCCGTTAGTCACCCCGGCCCTGTCGCCGGCTGCCGCCTTTGTCACAACCCGGATGCTTAAAGACGTCATGGTGTATGGCACCGCTAAATCTCTGAAAAAATTCAGTCAGGAACATCCGTCCGCAGGGAAGACCGGCACCACCGATGATTATCGGGATGCCTGGTTTGTAGGCTATACGCCGCAGGTGATAACCGGCATCTGGGTAGGGTATGACAAGCCCAGGCCGGGGGGTAAAGGTTTTACCGGAGGGGCTGTCGCTGCCCCTATATGGGAACGGTTCATGCGCACGGCGTTGTCCGCCAGACCTGTCGTTGACTTCCCGAAACCGGATACGGTCGTTTCCGTTACAATTGACCCGACGACAGGCTACCCGGCGAATGCGGACTGTCCGGAAAAACGGGACGAGTTTTATATTTCGGGTACCCAGCCGACCTCGAACTGTCCCAAGCACGGCGGAGATCCCCTCAATCCAATAACTCCACCACTGCAACTGCCGAATGCGGAAGGGCCGCAGCCTGTCAGCAATCCTTAAGCTCCCGTTTCGCCCCAACGAAAAGCCCGCCTTCGCGGGCTTTTCTGATTTTCTCGCCGGCACTCCATAATACTTCCCCGCTTTTCCCTATCAAAAACTAGTGGACACCTGTTTTAGTGGTAAAATTCAAGAATAGAGTTCCCTAAGCCGGCGGAGCCGGAACCAAACAGGAAAAATCAAAGGCAATAGAACGCGGATCAAATCTGATTTAAACGGATTTGCGCGGATAAACCAAGGCAGAAAGTAGGTTTCAAAATCAGCGGAAATTCGCACAATCCGCGTCATCCGCGTTCTATTTGCAGTTCAGGTTTGCTCGTGGATTGTAAAGACTCAAGTCGTAAGAGACTATTGGGCCCGAGAAGGAGGAAGGCATAATGGAGAAAATGGATACGAAAATGCTGGAGGAACTAGGGGAGAGTGAGTATCGGGAGCTTGAGATTGTATATTGCAGGCTGCGCGACTTGAAGACTTCCATTGCGCAGATGCATGATGCTTATCTCGCACAAGCGATGCCGCCGGATTTTGACAAGGTGGAGGCAATCCACTTGATGGCCGATGAGCTGTTTGATGATCTGGAACGGTATCTGCGTCCCGAATGCGACCCTGATTCTGCCTATAAAACCGTGAAACGTGAGGACTGATGGAGCGCAATCCACTGAAAAGGGGGTTAAGGTCATGACAGACGTCAAAGGGGAATGGTTTGGGTTTACATTCAGCTGGCTTGTTGCGGCGCTTATCGTACTTGTTCTGTTTGTCATCATTTATTTCTACATCAGGCAAAAAAAGGAGCCTCCGAAGATCGACAAAAGCGCTGGAGATGAGGGGGATGATTGACACAACCGCATCTCGATGCAGGACCAGATGCAGCGTTAGAGATCATTGCTGCAGCACTTCTTTTATTTTATGCAAAAGCTCGCCGGGCTGGACCGGTTTTGAGATGAAGTTTATCCCCTCTTCAATGACCCCTTTGCCGGCTATGATGTCGTTTGTGTAGCCGCTCATAAAGAGGGTCTTGATGCCGGGCTTTATCTTTTTTATCTCCTCGAAGACTTCTTTGCCGTTTTTTTTCGGCATGATGACGTCAAGTAAAACCATCTCGATTCTGTCTGCATTTTCCGTGAATTTAGCGACCGCATCTTCCCCGTCTGCTGCTTCGATTATCCTGTAGCCATGCTTTCCCAATATCTCCCTGGTAAGTCCCATGACCAGTTTGTCGTCCTCTGCCACCAATAATGTTTCATTATTGCCCTTGGGAAAGCATAAGGTTTCCGATTTTTTTTCCTCTGCCGATGACTCGATTAATGGAAGATATATCCGGAAGGTTGTCCCACGGCCAAGTGCGCTTTCGACTCTTATGACACCTTTATGCTGCTTGACTAATCCGTAGACCATCGAAAGTCCCAGTCCCGTTCCCTTGCCGACCTCTTTGGTGGTGAAGAAGGGCTCAAAGATTCTTTCCACGGTTTCTTCTTCCATTCCCGAACCCGTATCTGTGACCGTTATCAGTGCGTACTTCCCTGGTTTTCCGTGGTCGCCCGGCGACAGTGATTCCCCGCCCAGTTCGGCAATATTGGTCCGGATCGTCAGCATACCGCCATTGGGCATTGCATCACGGGCATTGGCGGCCAGGTTTATGATTATCTGATCGATCAAGCCGGAATCGGTCATGACGGTCAGATTTTCTCCAGTCAGATCGACTTTAAACTCCACATCCTCGCTGATAACCCTCACCAATATGTTTTCCAGGCTCTTGATGATCACATTGATATTCATTGGGCTGGGATTGATGATCTGATTTCTGCTGAACGTAAGAAGCCTCTTGGTGAGAACGGCCGCACGGTCGCTTGCAATAAGTATCTGGTGGGCGTAGTTCATTAATGGGGTGTCTTCTTGCAGATTCATCTGCATGAGATTGCCGAAACCCATTATAACGGTGAGGAGGTTGTTGAAGTCATGGGCAACGCCGCCCGCAAGCGTACCGATGGCTTCCATCTTTTGCGAATGGCGGAGTTGTTCTTCAAGGTGCTGTTTTTCGGCTTCCCTGTTTTGCAGAGACTCGGACATGGTGTTGAAGGCGGTTGCCAGGTTGCCGATTTCATCCCTGGTCTCGACCGGTATCTTATTGAAAGTTCCGACGGTCCCCAGGGCCTTGACCCCTGCCGTCAACCTGTTGAGTGGCTGGGTGATTCCCTTTACGATGAGATAGGTGATGATTGAGCCGGATACCAGGAAAACAAGCGCCAGGAGAATGCTGGTAAACAGGAGGGTCTGCAGCCGCTGGTCGAGAAACTTTTTGTCGAGTATGATCCGCACAAAGCCGATGATGCGCTCTTTGGGTTTAAAGGGGTTTTCATCTGTAAGCAAAGCCTCTTCCGAGGCATAAGCCGGGCTTGAAACCACCGGCGCCAGAAATTCGAAGGTGTCGCCGCCTTCCACGACAAGGGGCTCCCGCTTTTTTTTCAGAAGATCAGCCTTGGCTTGCCAATTGGATGCAGCCGTTTCACCGGCCCTTGCGGAAGGCTTTCGCCCTTGCTCCTTAAGCGGTGTTCCCGTCAAGGTATGTATCGAAACGAACAGCACTTCCTTGTGCCGTATGATGCCGTCAACGGCGTCACTCAGCAGTTCCTCATTTTCGACATAGACGCCAAGCCTTGAATTGTACGCCAGGAGCTTGGCAAGCAACACCCCTTCATTCGTCAGGCCCTGTTTCAGAGCCTTGCGCTGCTGCTGGAAAAAGAATGCGGTGAAAGACACGGAAATAACGATGATGAAAATGTTGAAAAGGAAGAATATTTTTGTGCTGAAACTCTCATGCTGTTTTTTAAAAAAGGGGAAGGATATTTTCATCACATTTACCTCACCTTCCTGGCCTTGTTCATGACATCATCACTGACGGTTATCCCCATCTTTTTTGCCGTCTTGACATTGATCGTCATTATCGCGTTCCTTACATCGAACTTGGGAACTTCCCTTACATCGGCGCCGGACAATATCTTCCCGGCCGCTTCCCCGGCCTGTTTTCCCAGGTTGAAAGCATCTATGTCCAGGGACATCAGAGCTCCAGCCTCCACGTATTTGTCAGAAAAGGCGAACATGGGTATCCTGTTTTCCATGGAAAAGAGAAGCAGGAAATTGACAGTCTCCGGTGTAACAACCGTGGTGTCGGGGATCATCCAGAAAGCCTGGATATGCTCCTTCATGCTGTTTGCCATCTCCGGTACATCCTTCGGCCTGTGCACTTCCTTTGCCACAAGCTCGATGCCAGCCGCCCTGGCGGCAAGCTGCGCTTTTTTGACGAGAAAGCCGGTTTTGGCCGGGTCATAGAGGAGTCCGACCCTCCGGACGTTGGGCAGGACCTTCTGCAGTGCTGCCAACTGCTTTTCCGGGGGGATACTCATGCTGACGCCGGTGATGTTCTCTTCACCCTGGAGGGACGTGTGCGGATTCAATACCATGAGATAAACGATGGGTATGTCTTTGATCCTTCTGACCTTCGCCAGGGCTTCCGCCCCGATGGCGAGGATTATGCCCGGCTTTGCCTCGCGCACCGCCTTGACGGCATCCGCTCCTTCCGTTTCCGGGAGGATCAGCTTTTTGATCTTGCCGGCATACACGGATTTGAAGCCCCGCAGGGCGTCATCATACGGTTTGACCCTGAGGCTCTGGACAACCACGACTTCCTGGGAGCCTGCAGCCGATTCATGAAAGAGCGTCAGTGAAAGTATTATTATCGAAAAAATCTTTACCATTAATGAGTCCGCTATAGACAAATAAGTTCGGATGAGTATAATACCCGAAAAAGTGCGTTGACAAGGTTTAATATCACAACATTAAATGTTATGTATAGGATTTCTTTGAGAAGAACAGTCTTATTTTTATATGTGTTGTCAATTGCCTTTTATCTTCCTTCTCCGCTCTATGCCCAGCCGGAGGAGCCGGAAGAAGAACTGAAGGTCCTGCAGATGTTCTATAAGGAAAAAGACCTTGTGGAAACGGCAACCCGCTATCCCAAGCCGATCGCCCAGGTGGCGGAGAACATCACCGTCGTCACCGCCGCAGAGATCGAGGCGATCAACGCCCATACACTGACCGACATCCTCAACTATATCCCCGGCGTGCAGGTGGATAGCCGGGGCGGCCCCGGCAGCATAGCAAATATCTTCGTTCAGGGTTCCGAATTCCGGCATGTGCTGGTGATGATCGACGGCGTGACATTGAACAACCTGTCCGACAATGCTGCCGATTTCGGCTCAATACCTGTCCAGGAGATCGAAAAGGTCGAGATCATCAAGGGGCCGGCGTCATCCTCCTGGGGGTCGTCGCTCGGCGGCGTCATCAACGTCATCACCAAGTCGCCGGATGAGTCACGCGCCTTCGGCGGCACGGCCTCCGCCTCCATCGGCGACAGAAACACCGGCGACTACCGGGGGGAGGCCTCCGGCAAGTCCGGCGATCTAGGTTATTACCTCTCCACCGGCAAGCTCCTCTCTGATGGCCTTTCCCCCGGCACATCCTTCGACGGGAACAACGTATATACCAAGCTCCGCTGGGATCCGACCGATAAGACCGGCCTCCTCTTCACCCTCGGCTACATCTATGGCACACGGGGGGGAGGAGAGTCCCAACTGAACGACTTCTCCGTCCGGCATGACTTCGAGCGCCTCTTTACCGCCCTCGCCCTGGATCACGCCCTGACCGACAACCTGGAACTGCATCTCTCTGCCAGGGGATTGGTGCAGAACGACGATCTTTTCCGAAACAAATTCACCGGAGCCTCGGATACGAAATTGATCACAAACGAGGAAACAATGGGAGGGAGCGCCAAGGTCGTCTGGCGGCAGGGGATGCACAACCTTCTGGTAGGAGCGGATTACGACAACCGGGAACTGGATTTCAACAACAGGAACCTGCAATCGGACACCATGAGCGATGGGAAACAACGCCTCGAAAAGTGGGCGCTCTTTGCCAACGACACCATCGCCATCGGCAAATTTTCTTTTACCCCCGGCATCCGTTACGACCAGACGAGCACTAACGGCAATTTCTTCAGCCCCAGTTTCGGCGTAACCTATGCCCCGGCTGAAAACACCATCCTGCGGGCCTCCGTCGCCAGGGGGTTCAGCATCCCTCCCCTTTTCTCCACCTTCGGCTTCGGTCTGGTTTCCCTGCCGAATCCGGGCCTGAAGTTGGAGAAAATCTGGTCGTACCAGGTTGGGGTGGAATCCGCAGACTTCAGATATTTTTGGCTGAAGACCACCCTGTTCCGCCATGATGTAACGGATGTGTTCACTTACGAAACGGTCGGCAATGATCTGGTCAGGGCGGTCAACAAGGGGAGGCAACGCAAACAGGGGGTGGAAGTGGAGCTGAAGTCTCTTCCCCTGTACAACACGTCCCTTCTGGCAGGGTTTGCCTTTGTCGATCTGAGTGACCGGGACACCGGCGAAAGGGTGACGGGAGCCGGCCGCATAACCTATGATATCGGGCTCCAGTATGACGACCAGCGGTCCTTCTCTGGAAACCTGAGGGGGCATTACATCGGATGGGATGTCGACACTGCGCACAACGCCTTCATCTGGGACCTTTATCTGGCAAAGAAGTTCTTTACCTGGGATGATCGGACAATTGAGGTGTTTTTCAGCGCCCGCAACCTCTTCAACAGCTCCCAGTTTTACTTTCCTGAGTTCAGAACTCCCGGCAGATGGTTCGAGGGTGGGGTGAGGTTCAGGTTCTAGCCGCTCTGGGCGGCTTTTTGCCATGTTTTTACGCTCTCATTTGCGGGGGCGATTACCAACCAAGGAGGCTGACATGAAAGTGAAGGACAAAAAGGTTGCAGCAGAGCAGGAAAGTATCGTGGTCCTCGACACCGGCATGGCGCCAGGCGGCCTGCCATGCTGCTTCGGAGCGATAATGTATTACAGGTAAAACCATACAGCAGCTTCCAACCAAAAAGGGGAGAATTGCTCCCCTTTTTCCATTCCATTATGCGACTTTCTCGATACATCAAAATCTATTCATACGCGGAAAAGCCTGGCTACTCCCTCCTTTATTCCACAAAGCGGGCGTCCGTCATACTGCTAAACGAAGCTACGTTAAAGGCGGCCAGAGAAGGCACGCTCTCGCCTGCTAATCAGGAAACCCTGCACCGCCTCGGCTTCCTGGTCCCCGACGATCATGACGAGCGCCGGGAAATGCTCATTCTTTTCGACCGGGCGGACAAAGGGAGGGCGTTCAACGCCGTGCTGGTCCTGAACTTGGACTGCAACCTTGATTGCACCTATTGCTTTGAGGGGGGGCTGAAGGGGAAACGCTACATGACGCGGGAGACTGCGGACCTCTTCATCGATTTTGTCGAAAAGAATCATCTCGCCGAAAGCAAGTCCGTTGACCTTGATTTTTACGGCGGAGAGCCGCTCCTGAGCGTTGACCTGATCAGGTACGTATCCGGGAGATTGAAGCCACTCGTGGAAAAGAGGGGAGGGGAGTACACCTTCAACCTGGTCACGAACGGCACCCTTTTGACCGGGGAACAGGCCGGGGAGCTGGTGCCCCTCGGCCTGTGCAAGGCAAAGGTGACCATTGACGGGCCGCGGGAGATCCATGATGCGTTCAGGCCTTTCGTATCGGGCGCCGGCTCTTTCGACGCAATCGTCAGGAACGTCAAGGCCGCCTGTGATGTCGTCGGGATTCAGTTTACCGGAAATTACACCCGCGAAAATTACCGGGAGTTTCCCCGCCTCCTCGACCATATCCTCGCGGAGGGGATCACCCCGGACAAGCTGGCGCTGGTCATGTTCGCCCCCGTGACCGGTACCATGGCCGAGTACGGCCTTCCCGAATACAGGGAAGGGTGCGATTCCTCTGCTGAACCATGGCTCATCGAGGCGAGCCTGTTCCTCCGACAGGAGATATTGAAGCGCGGTTTCCACACCCCGAAGATAAGGCCCTCCTCCTGCATGGTGGAAGCTCCCGATAACATCATCGTCGGTTTTGACGGGACCATCTATAAATGTCCCGCCTTCATCGGCAGGAAGGAATTCGCCGTCGGTGATCTGCGCACGGGTGTGCAGGATTACCGTGATTCGCACAAGCTTGATCTGTGGAAAAACGATGCATGCCTCGACTGCGCCTACCTCCCCATTTGCTTTGGCGGGTGCAGATTCCTCAAGCTGCTGCGGGACGGCAGGATCGACGGGGTGGATTGCAGGAAGGATTATCTCGATGCGGCCCTGGAGACATATATTTTGCAGGACTTGAAGTTAAGAACGACGGCTGAGAAGCCTTGAGCCTGCGGACGGAGGGCAGGCAACCTGCCTGCCATGGCGGCGTAGCCGCCAACACAGGCGGGACGCCTGCTCTCCGTGTCTCCGGAGGCGGATAAGCTGCAAAAGAAAGGGGTTGGCCCGCAACGGCCAACCCCTTTCGTATTTCGCGTTTGTTGCGCGACATCCTACCAGTAAAACATCGTGCCTATCGCAACGCTGTTGGAATGCTGCGTGGCGCGGTCATGCCAGGTGTTCTGGGCATAGGCGTACTCAACGATGAATTGTGTGAACTTGTTGAAGTTGTAAGTGAC
>Ga0074193_1001514_pt1 | contig 27327 bp, 27 predicted proteins | sample EPASupsiteHSE605_FD_64523 | JGI IMG/M metagenome (GOLD analysis project Ga0074193, IMG submission 64523) | Bioremediated contaminated groundwater from EPA Superfund site, New Mexico - Sample HSE6-05 | ecosystem: Environmental > Aquatic > Deep subsurface > Groundwater > Contaminated ... | reverse complement strand
TACCCGGTTCAGTTCCTCTTCAAGACGTTCAACGATTCCGGGGCTCCCCGAAGAGTGACAACCGGGTCCTCCGCAGACCATTACGTGCCTTACGAGGCCTTGAGCGTTCTTAGTTGAAACAGCGTCAGTAACGCACCGTGTTTCAATGAGTTTGAGGCTTTGAGCTTTTAAGGCATTCAAGGCATCTGTATCTTTGAGTTTCATATGGCTTTCCCTTCCTTCGGTAACGCTATTTGTCGAGGTTCGAGTTTCGAAGTTCGAAGTTTGAAGTTCGAAGTTTGAAGTTCAAGATCGAATATCGCCATCGAGCATCGCACTTCGTGCTTCGCAGTTAACTTTCTGGGCGGTACTTTGCCAGGAGCTCATTAATGTCCTGGGCCTCGTTCATGCGTCCATGGACTTTACCGTCGACGATCATAACTGGGGCAAGGCCACAGGCTCCAACACAGCGTAAAGTTTCTAAGGTAAAGAGATTATCGGGAGTAGTTTCTCCAGCCTTAATTTTTAGCTGATTTTCCAGCTCGCCTTTTAACTTTTCTGCTCCTCGTACAAAACAAGCAGTACCTGTGCATACGTTGACAACGTGTTCCCCCCTGGGAATCATGGTAAAAAACGAGTAGAAGCTCACAACGCCATAAACCGTGGCGGAAGGTATATCAAGTTTCTGGGCGATATGCCACTGAACATTAGCAGGCAAGTAACCATATATTTCTTGAGCGTAATGCAGGACCCCAATAAGGTTTTCCTTTTTGTAGGTCAGACTGTCAATATAGTCATCCAGCTTTTGGACGAACTGATTGCTCGAAGTTGTGTCACACATAGAAATCCTCCTTTACTAAAAGCATCATTTAGGCTACTTTTCACCTCCCTTATTAACTTTTTAGGGAACCATTCGCCCTATAATAAGTAGAGTCGCATACCACATCTTGCTCCCTAGCTACTTCTCTACCTAATTAAAGATTACCAGTATCTTACCAGACCGTCTATAGAAGAATAATATCGCCTCAATTAATTATCAATATGGCAAACGCTCTGAAAACGAAAGAATTGCAGGATGGCAAAAAAAGTAAAGCATAATTATTGATGCATTTACTTAAGTAAAAAAACCAAGGTCGCAACCTTGGTCTGTTATTTCCGAAAATCACACTCATCATCAATGGATCTCAATGATTAATACCATGCCCATCATTAAGTAAAAGTAAGATAATTCATGAATTGCCCTACAACATTCCTTAGATTCCCCTCATTGAAACTCGATAACTTATTCTTTTATCTATACGCTTGACAAAAACTTCGCTTGAATGACATCATAAATCTTCGGATCTTCGGAACCGAGGTACCAGATAACTATCCCGTTGATATCGTACTTGTTTACCAAATCTAAAAGGGTCGCGAGAGCAGCAGCATCTATGAACCAGACTTCATGGACAACTCCGTTTTGAATATAGGAAAAATGTGGACCTTGTTGAGCATCTTCAATGACCGGAACATGATAAAGACTAGCGGTGGAAATTGCATACTTATAAGTTATTCCTTTGCCCACTTGTCCTTGCGCAAGGGGCCAGTCATAACCGTAGGTCGGTACCCCGAGAACAATTTTACTTTTTGGGATTGTGGAAATTGCATAGGCAAGTAACTTATCAACCCAATCCGCTGGGGCAATTGGGCCTGGTTCAGCACCAAACCAGTGAAAGTCATACCCCATTATACGAACCAAATCTGCCGCCTGGCCAATTCCTATATAATCATGAGCCTCGGAACCGCTCCAGTCCCCGACTGGATCCGGCTTGGCATGAACCGTTACAATAAGTTGCTTGCCTATTGCAGCAAGGGCCACCTTTAATTCCTGAAGAAATAGAACAAATAGCGCTTTATCTGCTACGAATATGTTTTCATAGTTGATATCAATACCGTCATAATTTAATCGGCTTACTAGGCTTACTATATTGCTAACATGCCTCTGCCGAATCATCGGATCGTTTAGAATTGCTGAGATTTGTTCGCTGCTAAAAGCGTTTGATATTAGAGGGGTCATCCTGATGCCATGTGTTCTGGCGAAGGAAAGCATTGAATTGTCCTCCGCGCCCGTATACTTGATGATCTCCCCTGTTGCTTTTCCTTCATACCAAAACGGAGACAAGTTATTAAATATATCGGGGTGGTTTTGCACTGACCGAAAGGCCTGAGTTTGCAGCCAGGACGGAAGCCATCCTGCGACTGATCTTGCCAGGACTATTTTTGGCTGCGGTCTTGGAATCAGAATTTGTTGTCCGATTTTTAGTTTTTGGGGGTCAACTCCAGGGTTGGCACTCAATAAATAGGCCTCACTTAAGTTGAATCGTGAGGCAATTTTATAGAATGTATCACCAGATTGAACAGTGTAGGTTTGAGACCCTAGATCTTTACCGTGAAGAACTTGCCAAGTAATTGTTCCAACGATTCCATCGGGCGTTAAACCATTATCCTTTTGAAATTTAATGACAGCCTGCATTGTTTTTAAGCCAAATATCCCATCGGCTGATCCAGGATCGTAACCTAGTCTTTGTAATATCAACTGAAGTTCTTTGACTTCAGCCTCTCTTGAACCTCGTCTCAAAGTCGCCAAAACTTTCACTTCTTTCCTGCTATTTAGATAGAATGTCTATTGAACATACTGAATCGCTAGATATTCTATGCTCCTTATGATATGGAGTTTACTTATTGAAATTATATTGAAATAGCTCGAAGTACCTGCTCAGTGCTTACGATCAGAAGAGGAGTCCTCCGTTGAGACGAAGGACTCCTCTATAGTTATAGAAAATAAAGTGTAACTACTTCACGATGCGAAATACAATAGCTATGTTTTAGATAACTTGGTATGATAAGCAAAGGCAGAAAAATCTTCCCCGAATACCTACGTGGTTATTAACTTAATTCAGAAAAAGGAGTATGATTATTTTATGTTTCGCCTAAAGGTACTATTTATTCTTCTATTAAGCACCATTGGTCTACTGATTGGCACCCTCATTCTTCCTGGCTGCGCTCCAACTCAAAAAACCGCAACTCAAGTCCCAACTGAAAAACTCAAAACGATTAATGCTTCGTATGTATCGCGACCCATTAATGTCCCTTCCGTTGTTGCCCAGGAAAAAAAGATGTTTGAAAACGAGTTTGCTCAAGATAACATCGAATTCAAATGGCATGATATCACAACCCCAAGCAACCAACTTGAAGCCCTGGCCGCCAAATCACTTGATTTTTCCAACAGTCTCAACTATGTTTCAGCTATTTTAGCTAAAGCTAACGGAAATGACATTAAAATCGTTTCCTCCTATTCCCGCTTTCCCAAAGGCATAAATCTTGTGGTCAGACCTGATGGATCCATAAAAACAGTTGCCGACCTCAAAGGAAAAAAGATTGCCTTGCAAAAGGGAACCATGTTGCACGAGATGTTAATCCGAGCATTGTCAGAAGTCAATCTGACAACGCAGGACCTTGAACTAGTTGATATGGATTCAACCGCTGCGGCTGCTGCTATTGCGGGAGGGCAGGTCGATGCTACAATTCTTCCAGAGCCTCTGCTTTCCAAGGCCATTGCATCAGGTAAAGTTCAGAAATTACGTTCAGCCGAAGGGTTAATCCCCGGCCTAAGTGTTATCGCCGTCCGAAGCGAATTCGCAAAAAATTATCCTGAAATAGTGAAACGCTACCTGCAAGTCCAAAAAGCTTCGATCACTTGGAGCCAAACCAACCTTGAAGAGGCATTGGCGATGACTGCAAAAGCGAATAAAATGGATATCAAAGGAGTTAAGGCCCTTTATCCCGAGTTCACCTTCGACATGAGTCTTAATCAAGTGAAAACCGATTTGATAAATTCTGCAGCCTTTTTACAACAAGAAAGCCTGATCCGTTCCAACGTGGACATTAATAAACTCGTGGACGATCTAGTCGATCCCAGTTACCTTCCCGCTAACTGACACAGTGCGCGAGTGAACTCATTTCCTCCACATTATGCTTAATCCCACATGTATAAAACTTAAATGCTGCTCAAGGACTAGGCGGGCACTGAAAGGCAATACGTTGCACCTCTCCAGCGAAAGGAATGGATCATACTTATGAAGTCTTCCGCCAATCATCAGCGAAAAAATTTGCTTAATTTGTCGGGAGCGACTGCTCGACTGGAGCTAAAACGGTTTTTGAAGAAATTGATACAAGGATTGGCTCTACCCTTAGTTGTTATTGTTCTTTGGGAAATTCTTAGTGATCTAGGCAGGCTCAATGCTTACCTCTTACCTCCACCCACGCTGATTGTGGATCGTCTTATGACTACTCTGGGAAATGGTGAACTCCTAAAGCATCTCGGAGCTAGCCTCTCCCGCGTCGTTTACGGTTTTAGCATAGCTTTATGTATGGCTCTTCCTTTAGGTTTCTTACTCGGTCTAGTACCCGGCGTCCGAAACCTCTTGTCACCTACTCTAAGTTTCCTTCAACAAATACCTGCTATCGCCTGGATTCCCATGTTCATTCTCTGGTTGGGAATTGACGAAGCCTCCAAGATTGCCATTATTGTTTATTCAGCTTTTTTCCCTATATTTCTTAACACTTTATATGGTATTGCCAGTACGGATCCCAAACTGAAAGAGGTAGCTTACACCTACGGCCTTTCTCGCTGGGGTCTGATAACCCGTGTCTATCTCCCCTCGGCCGCTCCGTCCGTATTTGTCGGCATGAGACTCGGGCTTAGCTTTTCTTGGCGATCCTTGGTGGCAGCAGAACTACTCGGTGCTTCTAAAGGAATTGGCTATTTGATTCAAGAGGGTCGCGAAATGGCCCAACCCGATTTAATGATGGTGGGCGTCTTCTTTATTGGTCTGACTGGTCTTTTGCTGGATTTCATTTTTTGCCATTTAGAAAATAGATTTTTACCTTGGCAAGAAAAAGTCACTACTCAAGAGGTGACTGAATGACAAGTTTCTTAAAAATCAAGGGAATTACAAAACAGTTCAAATTAGGCAACGGACAGATCCAAGTCTTGGAAGATATCTGCTTTGAAGTTGCCTCCGGCGAGTTGATATGCTTAATTGGCAGCAGCGGGTGTGGGAAGACAACCCTACTCAGGATAATTGCTGGTTTAGAGAAGCAAACAACTGGCCAAATTATACTTGATGATAATGTAGTTGCTGCCGCTGGTCGAGAAAGAGGGATGGTTTTTCAGGAGCCTCGCCTTTTTCCTTGGTTAACGCTTGAAGAAAATGTCGCCTTTGGAATCAAAGGTAAAGTTAATAAGACAATTCTGCAAAGAACGGTTCAAGATTTACTGGCAATGGTCGGTTTAAGCGATTTTGCCAAAGCTTGGCCTCATCAATTATCCGGTGGAATGGCCCAAAGGGCTGCTATCGCTCGCGCTTTAGCAACGGACCCCCAAATTTTGTTACTCGATGAACCGTTCACTGCTCTTGACACTTCAACGCGATCTAAGCTGCAAACTGATTTCCTAAGATTGTGGCAGTCTACTCATAAAACCTGTATTCATGTAACCCATGACCTGGACGAGGCCTTAATCCTTGGTCAGAGAGTTATTGTGATGCAACCCTCACCCGGAAGAATTCGAGAAATAGTGACAGTCCCTTTTTCATATCCTCGTTGCCCGGAAAATCCTGATTTTATAGCCCTAAAAAAAAGAATTCTAGACTCATCTGTATCATCTACAGAAATCCAGATCTAGAAAGAATCGGTATCAAGGAGAATAGATTATGAGTATTAAAGTAATGATAGTTGATGAAGAGTCCTTAATTAATGTAATTAAGAATATTATGTCGCCTGACTCTCTGTATGAAAGACAAAGCGTATGGTCTGCGTGTATCTCCTCCCAGTGTGTTTTGTAGTTCTGAATCCGAGATTACTAGCCCCAATTAAAAATGCACGCATTTTATGCCCAAACATCGTTTGGAGCAATATATTTAGGAATTGGTTTTAAAAGAGGGGTTAACGCTATGGATATAAATTTAATAAATCCACTGATCGTTTCTTTTACAGAAATTCTTCCTCAACTCGGTTTTCAATCGGTCGAAAGACTAGGTACTTCACTAATTGGATCGACATTAGAATATGATGGAGTACTTGTCCATATTTCTCTGGTTGGTACGTTAAAAGGTGCAGTTTTGATTGGTATGAGTTTGGACTCCGCAAAATATTTCGCTTCAAAAATGATGATGGGTATGACCGTGACAGAGTTTGATCCGATGGCCCAGAGCGCGATCTCGGAAATGGTTAATATGGTTTGTGCTAATGCCTGCACCCAGTTTAGCAAGGTGGCGATAATCGGGCTTGATATTTCACCGCCACTCCTGTTAATAGGCAGTAATATCCAGGCAACTTTACCTGTGCCTCAGACATTTCAGATTCATTTTTCAGTCGACAGTATTGATATTCATGTCTATGTAGGTTTACTGCAAGTAAATAATTAGAATCAATCTAATCATAAGAACTTAATGACCGATTTCTGGAATACTACACACATCCCTACCACTCTATCTCATTAAAACTTCTATTATTCTTTCTAAACAAATTAAAATTTGCTCTATCCTTTTGATAAAGGTCAATTGTTTTAATGCAATCCTATTCTTTAAGGTTAAAATTAACAGTATATTAACATTATTTTTATTATAAATTAACAATTATCTACTATTATGTAGTTAGGTTTAGTAAAGTGTAAAAATATACATAAATTTAGCATTGCGTATCTTGCTAGGAGGAAATAGATTATGAGTGGAATTAAAGTAATGATAGTTGATGACTCTTCTTTTTCTCGAACACTTATTGCCGAAACTTTGCGTTTAGGTGGGTGTGAAGTTGTTGGGGAGGCGGAATCATTGGATTCCTTACTAGAAACATACAACAATTGTAAACCCGATATTGTTACTATGGACATTGTAATGCCGGGTGCTGATGGATTTGAATGCAGTAGAGCTCTCCTATTGAATGACCCTTCGACTAAAATAATACTTGTAAGTTCAATGAAAGATGAAGAAACAGAGGCAGAGGCTAAACGAATAGGTATCGCGGGTTATGTCCAAAAGCCAGTTAATGACGAGTCCTTGATTAATGTAATTAAGAGTGTTATGTCACCTGACGCTCTGTATGAGCAATTAATTGATTTGGGCCTTGAAACTTTTAAAGAAGCTCTTTCTCAAAATATTACACGCATGACCAAGGCACACGTAACCTTTGCTGATATGGACACTTTTGAAACCAAACATGTGTCGCAAGGGATCACAACGGTTATAGGCATAATTGGTCGACATACCGGATCAATGATTATGGATTTATCAGCTGAAACTGCGGATAATATGGTTGAAGTTCTTTTACGCCGTCCCAGTAAAAACCAGGAAGAAGTGTTGGCTATGGTCGCAGAACTAGCGAATATAGTAGCAGGCGCAGCATGCTCGATGCTCAATAAAATGGACAAAGCATATAGTCTGCGTGTATCTCCTCCCAGTGTGTTTTGTAGTTCTGATTCAGAGATTACTAGCCCAAATCTAAAGATGCAAGCATTCTATGCCCAAACAACGTTTGGACGTATTTATTTAGGAATTGGTTTTAAAAAAGGGCTAACGTTATGGATATAAATCTAATAGATCCACTCATCGTTTCTTTTACAGAAATTCTTCCTCAACTCGGTTTTCAATCGGTAGAAAAACGAGATATTTCCTTAATTGGAACGACGTTAGAATATGATGGAGTACTTGTCCATATTTCTTTAGTTGGTATGCTAAAAGGTGCAATCTTAATCGGTATGAGTTTGGACTCCGCAAAATATTTCGCTTCAAAAATGATGATGGGTATGACTGTGGCAGAGTTTGATCCAATGGCTCAAAGCGCAATCTCTGAAATGGCTAATATGATTTGTGCTAATGCATGTACCCAATATAGCAAGGCGGAGATAATCGGTCTTGATATTTCGCCTCCACTCCTGTTAATGGGTAGTAATATACAGGCAACTTTACCTGTACCTCAGACATTCCAGATTCATTTTTCAGTAGACAGTATCGATATCAATGTCTATGTAGGTTTGCTGCAAGCAAATAATTAGAATCAATCTGATTAATAAAACTTTAACTTTACAACCGCTTTCTTTACTTTTTTGCCTGCTTCATATAGTTTTTCTGTAAATGTTAAGGAGAATTGCTGAGAAAGTAGGGAGGAACGGTAAATGGCCATAGTTATCGTGGATGATACGATTTTTAGTTTAGAGGTACTAAAGGCTTTTCTCATGTCTGCGGGGTATTTAGACATTATCACCCTCCGGTCGGCTGCTGAGCTTTATCAGTTAGTGGATGGTTGTTTAGAACAAGGGACAGTTGAAATCGACTTAATTCTAATGGATATCGTGATGCCAGACATTGATGGGATCGAGGCATGCCGTAATATTAAAAAGAGAGAATGGCTGGTCGATGTTCCAGTGATAATGGTGACTGCTACAACAGAAACAGATGGTTTGCCGCAAGCTTTTTCCGCAGGTGCTATGGACTACATTAAGAAACCTCTCGATAAGGTTGAGTTGTTAGCACGAGTGCGTTCCGCATTGAGATTGAAATATGAGACGTATCGACGAAAAGCCCGGGAAACAGAACTACTTGAAGTCACACGTCAACTGAAAGCGGCTAATGAGAGGCTGCAGAATCTTTCTTTTTTAGATGGGCTGACAGGGATAGCTAACCGCCGACATTTTGACCAGCTATTGCTTCAGGAGAGCAGACGGACCCAGCGGGAAAAAAGTCCTCTTTCTTTGATTATCCTAGACATTGACTATTTTAAAGCATTTAATGATACCTACGGTCATCTTAAAGGTGATGACTGTCTAAAAACGGCAGCATCTACTCTTAGAAAGGCCTTAAAACGTCCCGGGGATTTTCTGGCTCGTTATGGAGGGGAAGAGTTTGCCGTGATCTTGCCAAATACTGACGACGTGGGATCCGCCGTTATTGCAGAGAGATTGAAGGCCAGTATCGAAGACGCTAATATCGAACATAACAATTCTCTCTGTGCGGATCATGTCACAGTGAGCCTGGGAGTTGTGACCAGGTTCCCGGGACAAACTAACACACCGGATGATCTGATTTTAACTGCTGACCGGGCCCTTTATCGTTCAAAGCATGAAGGCCGTAATCGGGTTAGTGTAGAACGCTTGGCGTAGCGCATCATATTCCCTGATATTGTAGCCAATGTTCGTTGTTAAGGTTACTCTACCAACATTTCTAGCGTGACGCAAAATCATGTGACAGTTCCTGTCACATGATTGCGCCTTCAGTGACTTTACTCACCATCTTGTTTAGATGATTTCAAGGGTTCGAGCAATCCCATTGCCATTTCCGAATAATTAATTGCCTGATCAACTCTCATTTGAAGTTCTGCTTTCTGTTCAGATAACACTTGTATTTGCTGCTCAATTAATTCGACCTGACTCTGTTTATCAATGAGCACAGTATTTATTTCTTTTTCCTTTAGCTCTATAATGCGAGTTGTTTCACTAAGTAACGTTTCACTTTCACTATGGGCAGATTGAATTAGATCCTCTGCCTGTTTTGTAGCATCTTCTTTCACTTGGTTAGCGATCCGTTGGGCACCCAACAGGGCCTCTACCATGTCCTTTTCAATCTGCTCATAGTACTTGATACGATTTCCGCATTCTGAGTTTTGTTCATGTAAGCTGTCGATTTGTAAGCGCAGCTCATTGTTCACAAGATCGGCCTCTGAGTTTTGTCCCCGTATGCTATCGATTTGTAAGCGCAACTCATTGTTGGCAAGATTGGCCTCTGAGTTTTGTTCCTGTAAGCTGTCGATTTGTGCAAGGAGCTTATTGTTCGTAACATTGGCCTCTGAGTTTTGAGCCCGTAAGCTGTCGATTTGTAATAGGAGCTTATTGTGCGCAACATTAGAGTCCGAGTTTTGTTCCCGTAAGCTGTCGATTTGTGCTAGACGCTTATTGTGCGCAAGATTAGACTCTGAGTTTTGTTCCCGTAAGCTGGCAATTTCTAAGCGTAGTTCATTGTTCATAATCGTGTATTCAAGTAATTGTTTCTGCATTTCTGCCCACGCTTCGTGGACAGCCTCACGATCATACCCCCGTATAACTTGTTTGAATTCGGGCATATCCAAATTCGAAAGCCTCCTTTTCTCACATTCTTTAGGCACAATATATCATTTCCTAGACTTTTCGAGAAGCACTAATAGTGTTAATTATGACAATATCTGTGTATTGGCAACAACTTTCCATTAATCATCTAATGGACTTCCCACCCACTTCATGATGCGCCCTTTGCTTGGCGCTCGGTACGATCCCGGGGTATTGACTCCGGGGGATGGATCTCGGATTACAAACATGAAGAATAATTCACAAATGGGCTACTTTATCCGATAAACGATTAGACGTTTTCCGCCAACTATAAGAAAAGAGATATTAAGCGAAAGGGATAAAAAGGGTCAGGCAAAGTAGGCTACAACCAGGGCAAAATTCAAGTAATAGGCTAATTAAATTCTAAACACCAAGTTGTCAAACTCAAGGGTGATGACTGTCTAAAAGCGGTAGCATCTACTCTTGGACAGACCTTGAAACGTTTCGGGGATTTTCGACTCGTTATGGAGGGGAAGAGAAATTAAGGGCCAGTATCGAGGACGCTAATATCGAGCATATCAATTCTCTCTGTGCGGATCATGTCACAGCGACCCTGGGAGTTGTAACCAGATTCACGGGACAAGCTGACACTCCAGATAATTTGATTTAGCTGCTGACCGGCCCTTTACCGTTCAAAACATAAAGGCCGTAATCAGGTTAGTGTGGAACTCCATCGAAGTACTGGCCGCATTTTAGCAACCGACCGGTTGAGCACCGGAATACGTATGCCATATCCGATGAAAGCTAATTTCTCGTTCTTTGTTTAATTCGCATTCTCAGCCTGCCGGCGATAAGTACACCCAGCACAATACCTAAGATAACTAACCGTTCCCAATAAGGGTTAGAAGCAAAGAAGGTGTGAAGTATCGGTTCTTCTACAATCATGGTCCCAGCTGTATAGGCTATAACCATGGCCCCCAAATAGATAATAAAAGGGAAACGTTCAATCAGCTTAATAACTATCGTACTGCCTAAAACAACAATCGGAATGCTAACGAACAGACCGATTACTACTATGAGAAAATTATCGTGGGCAGCACCGGCCACGGCTAACATGTTATCGATACCCATAGCGGCATCAGCGACCATAATAGTTCGAATAGCTGCCCCTAAACTGGTAGATTCCTTTGTTTGATGCTCTTTCTTTTCTTCCACTAGAAGCTTATAAGCCATTAAGATAAGTAATAGACCTCCTGCCATCAGGAGTCCCGGAATTTTCAAGAGCCATACAACCAGCAAGGTTGCTACTACTCGTATTAACACTGCTCCAAGTGTTCCCCAGAGGATTGCTTTTTTTTGCTGATTATGGGGAAGATTACGGGCGGCAAGGCCAATTATTATCGCATTGTCGCCTCCTAGTACCAGATCAATCATGATAACGGACAATAGGGCGGATATGAAGTCTGATGATAAAAAATCCATTTGATAAGCTCCTTTCTTTTGCTCATAGATACATTTTTGAAATATAAAAAGACCTTTATCAGTCAATTCTAATAAAGGTCTTGCTTACAACTATATGGTTGCCAACAAAGCCGGGGATTATTTATCCCGAGCAAAATGGTCCAATCGATCATAATAATTCCTAGCGAGGTGAAAATAATCTCGCAGCCAATTGAAAAAAGGCATGCAATAACAACCGAGGAGGGTCACTTCTTGAGTCTTTAACGCCGTATTTTAGGAGTTCATCACATCACTTTAAATCTGTAAACTTAATCGGATATTTTTTATCGGGTTCATTCAAGAATCCAAACTCATTAGGTATTAACTTTTTTCCATCCCGGCTAAAAAATATAATCTTTAACAAATCTTTTATTTGATCCTTGTAGAATTCTACTAGAAGTGTATCTGGATTTAAGTCCAGTTTTTTCGTCTCAATTTTGAAACTAAATACATAATCATCCTGGCATTCTGCAGTGCTCTGACGGTTCATAATATCGTTTTTTACAGGAGTATTTTTCATCATTTTATAATCTCCCTATATTTTTCATAATGTGTAGTTTAAGATTACGGACGAACCACCGGAGTCGTCGATGGTGACCTTGACATTGCAGCCTGGAACCCAATTCCTCGACAATTGATCGATTTCCATGCTGGTTCTATCGCAAATCTGCTTGACGAAAATGTTTTTGTCAATTCCTGCCGGTTGATCCTCGCTTATCCGGATAGTGATTGTAGGGCTACCAGGGTATAGTGGAATATCCGTGTTAGTTAGATCCGTGTTTATAATGTTATTATTCCGAGTCTCTATCAGTGCCTTTCCGGCATCCAACTTACCAGCTCCCAGGTATTTCCAAGTATCAGGATTTTGTTGTATAATTGGTTCTGCCGTTCTGACAAGGATACGGGAGATATTTTCAATATCCAAGTCAGAGTTAACGGATAACATTAATGCAATCACTCCGGCTAAGTGAGGTGCTGCAAAAGATGTCCCAGCAACATAAGCGTTACTGTTATTCAAATCAGCGCAATAGATATCATCATCGTCAAAAGGAAGTCCAGCTCCTCCGGGAGCGCCTATAGAAACTGTAGACGAATAATTGGAATAATCTGCCTTTTGGCCTGATGGGTCTAAAGCTGCTACCGAAAAAACTTCTTTAATAGTTTTGCTATAATCCGAAGGGTAATGTGCTCCTGAAGTGCTCTCATTTCCAGCGGATGTAACAAATATTACTCCAGATGAAGCTGCCGCCAGGATCGCTTCTCTAATTACCCCAATATCGCCCGATGTTTTCCAGCTACAATTAGCAATAACCCTTTTTAACGGTTGACCTTCCAACAACCCTGCCTCCATTATATTTTTCAGGTAGTAAATCGCGTCAGCCCTCTGGTGATAATACTGTGCGTCTAGGTTGACAACCAGCGGTATTGTACGTACTCCGGGTGATATTCCGTGCAAGTCGCTGCTTTGTCCTGTCAAAATACTTAATATCTGGGTGCTGTGGGAAGAAAATATTTTGGTATCCGAAAACTCCCAATCGTCAGGAAGATTCTGCTGAAAGACTTGCTTAAGGGATGGATGACTAATATCCGGTTTCCCATCAATTACAGCCACTACAATCTCAGGGACACCTTTTGTTATTGTCCAGGCATCATCGATATTGATGCTGTTCAGATTCCATTTCACGGCTTCCGTTGAAATTTCTTCAGCGTCATTTACCCCGTAATAAACAGGTTCGCAGTATTGTACCTCCGGGATGCTGCTTATGTTTTCCATAGCTGATGCTAACTCTATAGCTTCCGGCAGTTCAATGATCAGCCAATTGCCAAAACGACTCTCCTCTACTATTTTGTACTTATCGGCGAACTTGTCGGTGAGTTCGTCTTTTAAACCGGGATTGTATGCGACAAGTAGCCGATTAGGAACAACCAACCGTTTAAAACCTTCATCATCTCTGAATACAGGAATAACCGCTTCTACCGTTTTATCATCCTTAAGTTCATCCATTGTTTTACTTAGCGCATTCGTTTTTTCGGCTTCCTCATCAAATGTTAACATTAATAAAAGATCTTTGGGAACCCATTTTGCATGTTTAAACCTTTCGGCTTCACTAAGGTTCCTGACTAATTTTTCTCCTTCATACCCTTCCTTGAACTTTACCAAATACTCACCTTTAACAGGTGTTAACACAACAATATTAGCGTTTTTATCAGTGAATTGCATTTTCCACCCCTCATTAATAATATATAGTCCGACAGCATCTAGAAGACTATTTAGTTATAAAGCTGTTCATTCTTCCTGATGGTTTAGCCCCAAGAAAATGAAACATGGATTGCATTGGGCTTAGTAAGCTTGCTATCCAAATTGTTACTGCCATACTTTGTATTGATTTCTGACATAATAACATCGGATATAGCTCTATTGGTTTTCATTGCATTTAAAAGTTCCACCTGGGCCTTAGGTTCTAGCCTCTCTTCTTCAGAGCCACTAAATCTTGTTACCGGCATAGTTATCACGTTCCTTCTTTCAAAAGTAAGTTTGCTGTCGGACTATATTGTTATCGATAAAAGCAATCCGGGCGTGTTTTTCCCTGGTTTGCTCTATCAACTTGAGCATAATCATTTTGCATTGTTCTTGCTCAATGAAGTTCTGCGGCATTTCGAACAGGTTTAATTTCAGGAAACGGATATTGGCATTACTTACGTCTAGGGGAAAAGGGGTCAATATCGTATGGTCAATTTTCTCGATCCGACTGATTCCTTCCGGACCGAATTCCTCGACGTATTGAGGGTCTAAACCGTCGCACCAATTTCGAGCTACACAATAACCACACTCCCCGGTGTCATCATAAAATCTTGACCACTTGCCCAGAACACTTTCGCTGGAAAATTGGTTCATGTATTCAGGTAAAAGGCACAGGGGAGCTTTTTCAACCGTAACTGTTAAACCATGTCTTTCAGCTATTTGCACAGCTTTTTCTAATTGAGGTCGAATTTGAACAAGGGTGGGCACGAGATCGAGAGAAGATAGGGCATCAACAATGAGTCCAAACTTTATCCGCTGCACACCTTTATCTATAACAAGTCTGGTGATCTCCGAAAGATCCGGAAGATTCATCGTTGTTATTACAATATTGACCTGACAGAGCATCGTAGCCGAGATAATATTATCCAAACCCGCCATTAACTCAGCATGACTTCCTTTTACTCCGGTTAACCCGTCATGAACTTCAGTTGAAAGGCCGAGTAATGATGTGCGCACATATAAATTTCCTCCGGTAATAGTCACGACTTTAGAGGTGAAATCTCTATTTGAAAACAATCGGCCGTTAGTAGCAATTGAGCATTTTAAACTCTTAGACTGAATGTATTGCAACAGATCGAAAAAACGTTGGTATAACGTTGGCTCCCCACCAAACAAATCAACTTTCGAGCCTACAGGAAGTTTATCAATCAATCGCAGGGCTGTTTCATAAGGAAAAGAAAAATTTCCGTGGATCTCGTCAACCATACAGAACCTGCACCTATTGTTGCACCTGTCTGTCAAGTGCAGGATTAACAAGTTGTCCTTCTCCAAATATTTATTTTTCAAATCTGTTACACACGGCATATTTATCACCCTTAGATTGTTATATTTGTGCAGTCGGCCAGTTCTACCGGAATTCCAGTGACAAGCTCTATGCTGCTATAAGAAATACCCAGTAGGTCATTATTTTTATTTGGGCTGAAGGAATTCGGCAATATTATCAGATCAGGCTTTATTCCCCGTTTCTGTTGAAAGTCATATACCGCCTGCAAGTAATCAGAACAGGTGTATAAGTCACCAAGAATTATATTGCCTCCCCAGAATCTTTGCTCAGGTACCCAAAGATAAAGATTAGTTTCGCCGAGGAGATTGTCCAGTTCTGGTATCGACTCAAGAAGGGCCGCCACTAGCGGTTCCATTATCACAGAGGTCATCAACAGAACATGTTTAGCCTTAATATCAATGATTCGATTCAATACTTTCCATAACCACGCAGGGTCATAATCATCAATCAGAACGATGCCGAAAGGGTTGGCCATAGATGCGGGATACCCTGCCGGCCGGTATGGATAATAACCCTCTTTTGCCCCTTTTTCCATAAGTTCTAATTCGAATAATTTCCCGTTTCTTTCGATGGTAATATGTAAACCAGGGTTGTTATGACACCTGCCCAGTATTTTCTTGGCACCAGACCGGGTATAGACATTTTCCCCGTTAATTGACTTGATCAGATCGCCGAATTGTATCCCCGCCTGCGTTGCAGGTGACTCCTTAATTACTCCGGCTACTTCCGGCAAAAGGGCCTTTGAATGATAAAGGCTGGGTAAAACCAGTATCGGGGTCTGAATTTCGTTGCGCAACGGTAACACATCTGATAATACTTTGTCCCATACTTCTTTGGTATTAAAGGGTATGGCTGTCGAGAAATACTTGGAATACCCCGGTAATGTAATTCGAATCGCTCTCGCAAGATTTTGGTCCAGATAACGAATTGTATCGATAAGTTCGCTGCTTTCTATATCCGGCCAGGCGACAATCGTTCCCACAAACGGGAGATTATAGGATTTAAATTTTTCTATCATCTTTATGGAGGCTTTACTGTTACTGTCTCCCATAATATTCCTTCTCGTCTCTGGATTGGAGGAATTAAGTGAGACGCATATATTGATCGGCACCAGCTCGGCTAGTTGTTCCAACACATCTAAACTGAGATAGGAACCATTGGTGGTTAGTTGGATCTCCACCTCCCGATCGGCAGCCCTGACCATTCTTAAAATCGGAAATAGATCCCTATTGGTAAAGGGCTCCATGTACAGCCGTGTTTTAAAAAGGGGCAACCCCTTTTGAACATCGTGGCGGTAATAACTGATTCGCGTAGAAGCCTCCTGAATAGTTAAACAGGTCTTTTCAAAAGCTAAAGGGTTTCCCACCTCATAACAAAACTTACAGCGAAGATTGCAATGACCGGAAGGGGAACCAAGACTGTCAAAAATGTTAGTATATTTTTCAAATGACCACGCAGACAAATTTTTTAAGACAAAACTATCTGGTTCGATCACCTGGCCCTCTTCTTCCAACTGCACAAGTGATAATAGCGACTCTAGTCTTGATTTTAAATAGTTGATAAAAGGATGCAGGTAGTAGTTCTTCTCTTGAACACCCATATTTAGTCCTCCCTGCCGTAGATGTAGTGCCAGGGAATCAGTTCAACGGGGATGCCTGTCCGGTTCTCGATCTCGAAAACAGATCGGCCCAGAAAATCGATACCCCAGGACGAACCGAAACTATCCGGGATCAAAAGTAAATCCGGTCTATCTTTGACCCCATCGCAAAATTTCAAAAGAGCATTTTCATAGTCAGCCACTAAGCGACTATCCAATAAGTGAGTATTTCCCTCCATCCACGTTTGTTCTAATGTATAAATCCATAGAAACCTTTCTTGGAAAAAATCATGGTAGACTGGGATCTGATTAATAAAATGTTCCACGGTTCCGGCAGTTAACGAAGAGCAGAAAAGCAGAACTTTCCTGGCGTTATGTTTTTTGATCAAGTGAAGAACATTGTCCAGATAATTCAAGTCAAAATCCGGCAGAAACAGCATTCCTAATCTTTCCCCTGGATAGCCCAAGTCAGGGTCAAATGGATAAGACTGTATCCCTGTTGTACATTGATTAACATTTTTGTGAGAAATCAGCTTAAGATCCAGTAATTTATCGCCTCTTTTTACCTTAACTACCAAGTTATCAAGCTGATCAAAAACACCGGAGTTGAAAAAGTCTCTAATATGCACGCGGGTTGGGAGGACATTACCATTGATCTCCATAACTATGTCTCCGGCCATTAACCCTGCCATCTGTGCCGGGGAATTAAGTATAACCCCATCAACTATTGGAAGTACCGGGGCCCTCCCATATTGGACAGGTTCAATCCAAACGGGAACATTAAACCGTCCTTTTATGGAATTAACATAATTACATGTATTCTGCCAAAAATCATTTAGATTTTCGACCGGTGGCTTCGGCATAAATTTATGGATCAGAGGTAGCCTAATTCTTATTCCGTACGGCTTATAAAAACAAATATCTGTAATGCTTCTTTTCAGTTCAGTGAAATCTACATTGGGCCAGACCACAATACTGCCTATAAACGGTATGTTGAAATCATTTAATAAACCCATGCTGTTAATAGCTATGTTTAATTCTTCTCGAAGCCCCATCAAAGATTTGCGCTTTTCTAAGGTTGTAGAATTAATTGAGAGTTTGAGCAATAGTGGTTTGAGGTTTGCTAATTCCCTGATTGTCTCAGAATTAAGGGTAGAACCGTTAGTTGTAATAATGAATAATTCAGAAGAGCTTTTTTCGCGGACACTTTTGAGAATACGGACAGCATCTTTGTTTAATAAAGTTTCCATATGCGGACGAGTTGCAGGGAATAAACATCGGTTATTTTTCTGGTCAAAATGCTGTAACCTTGTGAAGGCTTCCCGTAGTGATAAGAAAGAATAGTCGCGTTCGAAGGGGATAGACCTTTCCATGCAGAAGACACACTTGGCGTTGCAGACGCCCGAAAGAGGACCCAAGGCTTCGAGGTGACTCTGGGCGCAACTCGTTTGCCAGTCATCTAAATTCCGCAAACGGAACCCATCCACTTTTATCGATTGTCCCATATGTTCCAATTCTACAAGGGACAATATTCTCTCGATTTCACTTTTTATTGCATCGATCCGTGGCTCAACCATTTCAAGCATAATCATATCTCCATCAAATTATTTTGTATTGTTCAAAATGTTCTTTCTCCAATCTATATGGGGGCGCTTACTTCAAATCTCGTATATTCCTTTATCATCATATAATTTATATATTCTATACTTATATACTACAATCAACCATCAAATTCCTGCATAAAAATATCCTTCAATGTATTTATTTTACAAAACCACTAAGATATTAAAAATAAACCTTTCTAAATAGAAACCACTCAAAACGTAGTTGTTAACCACGGTTTACATATTATTTCATGAATTTTCGTTTCAAATATACTACCTGCATGCGAGGGAGTTATTATAATCGCCGTATCCGCCCCTTGTCCTGTACCTCCAATTGCAATAATTGGTTCTCCATAGGGTATCAAACCAGCGTCTAAAGCCATAACAGCTACCTCAACACATACTTTTGTGCCTTGACCAAACATTCGCAAAGTATGAGCTGTTATTTCAACCGGATATGCTCCTCCAAATGTTCTACTCATGCCTCTCTCAGCACCACTAAGAACATGGGTTGTTGTTAATACCATTATCCCTAAATCTGTAAGTTCACTACGAATTATTTGTGACATTTCACTCTTTCCTGGTTCTGAAAAACCATTAGCATGGGTAACGCAAACAATATTTATAATATTGTTTGTGTTTATTAATAATTTTGCTGTTCCGCCCCTTGATGAAGCTACAACAATGTATTTTATATTTTCATCACTCTCTTTCGACTTATCCTCGCAGAATAAGTATAATTCAACCCATTGTATATCCAAATAATGGACAATACAATTAAGAGGTTGTGAATTTTCTGCTTGGAGGGATAATACTGAACGTCGCCTTTTTTCTATTACCCAAAAAAGATGTTATTTATTTGAAAAACAATTCAACCATGCGCCAGGCCTTGGAACGGATGAAATACCACCAATATGCTACTCTCCCTATTATTGATGATGCCGGTAAATATGTAGGAACTCTGACCGAAGATGATCTGTTTTTGAAAATAAAAAATACACCAGGGTTTACATTTACAATGACCGAAAAACTCTCCCTTAGTAACATAGAGAGGCAAACGCAAAATGCTCCGGTTTCTATCAATACCCAAATGGAAAGTCTTATCTCCCGAGCCGCTGAACAAAATTTTGTCCCTGTTATAGACGATAGCGGGATATTTATCGGCATCGTTCGTCGTAGGGAACTTATAAAATATGCCAACGACTTCTTAAATACCCCAACTACTTTCTCGACAAACCCAATTAATTACTTTGGCTTTTCTTATGAGCATTTAAGAAAGACCACTCACATAGTCTCAATTGGTGTGAGCATTATTTTCTTCCATTAAGTGCTACCGACTAAATATCTAACATTGGGGCTTTTGACCGCCGCCTAAGCTCCAGGCGTCTTTACCATCCAAGATATACGTTACACTGCCCTACTTTCTTTGACATATTGCTGCTGTTCCATTGTTTCGGAAAATGTTCCCGCAGTTCCTACAAAAACTTGAGCGCTAAAGGGATATTTGCTGAAAGCGAATAATGGACTCGTTGTCGGACAAAATAGGCTTGGAAGGAATGTGACAATGGAAAGAATCTCGACACATCAATTTCTGACCTTAGGGGCAGCAGTACTCATGGGTGGAACGTTTCTTCCAGTATCCTCGGCCGTTACTGGTGTCGGAGGGCGGGATGGATGGATGAGCGTCTTACCAGGATTTGCAACGGGAATTCCTTACGGCTTAATGGTACTCTCGCTTGTGGAACAATATCCTCGCAAGACTTTATTACACATTTCGGAAATACTCTTTGGAAAATGGATTGGAAAAATTATAGGGGTGTTATATATTTTAATTATGGGTTATTATGGCGGATTGGTACTAGGGGAAGTAGGGGATATGTATGAGGTTGCGGCTATGCCCTTAGTTCCTATCTCGGTGTTCTTCCTGGGAGGAATGTTGCTCGTTTTCTTCTTAGTAAGGTCTGGTGTAGAAGTCTTTGCACGCTTTTCTGAAGTAATTTTTCCTGTGATTGTGATCGCGTTACTTCTGAATGTGGGGTTAGCCATTCCTCGTATTGAACAAGGGGAACTTTTGCCTATTTTCAGTGAAGGTTTAAAACCGCTTTTTTTGGCTGGAATCAATGTAGTTCCCTTTGCGATGACATATATTCTTTTCTTAGCAGGGATTGCCGCTTTACTACCCACTGGTAAGCAAGAACTTGGCAAATTGAAGTCAGGGGTTTGGCGAGCTGTTTTATTGGTGGGTATTCTAAACACTCTGGTTGTATTAATACAAATTCTTGTCTTTGGACCAACTGAGACCGTTCGTTTAGGCTATGGTATACTAGTATTAGGGAAGCTTGTGGAAATAAGTCGGACGCTTGCTGGCATTGAGTCCATATTTTTAGGTATTTGGTTAGGGGCTCTAGTCCTAAAGATCAGTTCCTGCTTTTTTGCCGTGGCATGGGGCTTAGAAACTGTCTTTAGCTTGAAGGGATTTAAGTGGAATCTCGCCGTAAGTATCGTCTTTTTAGTAATTGCTTTTCAGTTTACGAGGGGACCTTTTTTGATAAGAGAAATTGGACTCGCCGGAAAGTATCTAATTTTTCCTTTTGCGTTCGTTTGGATACCAAGTCTTTGGGGAGTTGCGCGCTGGAAGAATAGAACAGGTGTTTAAACTCACAACCGAATTAAGAAATGGGCTTGTTATCTTCTACCACCGGGAGACGTTCCGGCGAGTACTAATTCCATCCACATTTATCCTCTATCTCCTGCAATAAGAACACAAAAAGAGCGTTAAAAAACGCTCCGATAATTTACGAAGAACATTTACCCCAGTGATAAGGCGCTGGTAGAAATGCTCTACTTGGTTCCAAGGAGATGCCATTAAGAAGCAAACCCAATTGACCCGAAATTGGGGGTTGATCCCACTCTGGTTAGCCGGTTACTTCGCGAAGCGTACTATTGCAGGTCAGCTAGATTTCTTTTCCTGCTTCATAAGCTTTTAATAAAAGTTCTTTATTGTTAGCTGCGGTGTTGGGGTCGCTGCCGCCCGTTAGTAAAATGGTATTAACGACATTTAAGCCAAACATTTTAAACATAGTTTCATTGGATTGAAAGGATGTCTGAAAAGCCTGTGCATTTGGATTTCCTTGAGAATATACCATAATCAGGCTTTTAGCAGCATACCTAGGCTTGTGGTTTTCATCGAACAAGCCGCAGAGTCTATCCCATAGCAGTTTCATTTGAGCTGTAATCTGCCAGAGATATATGGGCGAGCCGAAAACCACACCATCGGCATCAATGATATGTTTAAACATGTTCTGAAAATCGTCTTGCATGACGCAGTGTCCGGTCTTACGACAAACTAAGCAGCCTTGACAAGGTTTGATGTTCATATCATACAGGTTAAAAATAGTTGTTTCGACACCGGCATCTTGTGCTCCCTGAATAACTTCTTTAACAAGGGTGGCCGTGTTGCCATTTTTTCTTGGACTCCCCATAAAAGCAACAATTTTTTTCATAAATACAAAATCTCCATTCTTTATTTAGTGTTATATTTATACTACCACATAGTTAATCATGGTAATAGATATGTATTAATACTAGTACCAGCAAACTCCCAAAACGCTCCGTTGGCGTGGATCGGATAATTGCACTGTTAAAGCGTCAACATCAAGTACGATTTAGTGATTATGAGCACGACTGAACATAGAGTTAAAACCAAATCAATTAAATTAAATCTTATACGGAATATATTCATACTCACACGGATTACCGAAGGTTATATATATTGTTCCTTCCTCAGGAATCATGATAAATGATGAGATCGTTTCAGATGGATATTGTTTGGTTTTATCAACATGATGACATATTGAGTTAGGATAATTATCATGATCAGCCAGGATTTCCTTAGCTGTTTCAAGATTAATATTACCGAAGTGTTTATTGGAAAGGCTCCTGATTCGTTCTAACCTGTAGTAGCTATCCGGAGTAAATTCGGACGCCGTATCACCTTCTTTAAAACGTTCAGTAAGATAATGATTAGAGTGTAATAACATATCCCTTTCCGGGAATATTATTTCAAAACTATTACTCGAACTTTCAATGCCTAATAATTTACCTTTTGAATCTGCCAAGTGGTAGTAAACAAGACCATTGGCAACTTGTTTAAGGAGTTCCATAGCACTATTAATATTTTTCTGACGCATCACCTTAGGAAGGTAGCAACCTAATGGAATATTAAAAGAATATTTCTGTCCTATAGTTGCATTAATGCACATACCGTAACCAGCAGAGTTAAATGTGTATTCCACAAAATTCCCTAAGGATAAAATCAACTGTACAAAACCATCAGAATGATGGATTTTAATTAAATCTATCGGTGTTTCAGGAAACCAATCGATAGTCTGCCCAAGCAACGTCTTCCCGCCTTGAGTTGCCTTACCCGTTGCAGCAAAAGATGTACAAAAATTTACAATTTTAAAGTAATAGAAAGTCAACTCCGAAATACATCTTAGGGTAAAAACTTCTTCGAAGCTAATTCCTACTCCATCAGCTTGCCCTTTAAGTATTTCAATCAAATATGGGTCAAAGTCATTAACTTTAGGGAAGAACTTTATAGCATTAGCAATTACATCTTCCTTTGAGGCTCTGTACAAATTCATCATACTTAACCTCATCTCTAATGACTTTAGAATATTCTCTCGACAACCTTCTCCCCACTGCCGTCCAATCTCATAAGGAGTGCCCTTACACTCGATTACTTTAAATTCCTTAGCACTTTTCATACTTATCACTCCTTTCTTTTACACCCAACCAGAAATCCATCCAAAGCTCTTTAGAGTCAGATAATACTTCCTATAACCTTTATAAATGTGTCCATCTCCTCATCGCTACCAATACTTACTCTTAAGTAATTGTCTATTCTCGGCTGTCTAAAGTATCTAACCAGAATTGATCTTTCTTTGAGCCAAATGAATATATCCTCAGCCTTTACTGTAGGATGACTAATTAAGACAAAGTTAGCCTTTGATGGAACTATCTTAAATCCCATCTTACTAAGTTCACTAGTAACCTTTTCCCTTGTGCTGATTATCCTATTTATGGTATTTTTAAAATATTCATCATCTTTGATAGCCTCTACAGCTCCGATTAATGCTAATCTATCTAATGTATAAGAGTTAATTGAATTTTTAATTGTATCCAAACCTTTTATTAAGTCTTCATTACCCATCGCAAAACCAACTCTTAAGCCAGCTAGAGAACGAGACTTTGAAAGTGTCTGTATAACCAACAGGTTGGGATACTTGTTTATCAGTGTTACGGCAGATACTCCTCCAAAATCAACATAGGCCTCATCGACAATAACAACCTTTTCCTTGTTATAATTTAGGATTTTCTCAATATATTCAAGAGTTACAAAACTACCGGTTGGTGCATTGGGATTGGGAATTATTACTCCTCCATTGTCTATTAACAATTTATCTACAGTTAATGTGAAATCATCATTTAAAGGTACAAGTTCGTAATCGATATTGAACACTTTTGCATATACAGGGTAGAAGCTATATGTAATGTCTGGAAATAAGATTGGATTTTTCGGATCAAAAAACGCCATAAATGAAAATGCCAATACTTCATCTGAGCCATTACCTACAAACACTTGCTCCTGGTTTAATCCATAATAGTTTGCCAAAGTCTTTTTTAAAGCAACTCCATTTGGATCAGGATATAACTTTAAGTTATCATCTGCAGCAGCTTTTATAGCATCAGTAACCTTTGGTGATGGTGGGTAAGGATTTTCATTTGTATTTAGTTTAATGTACTTTCTATCTTTAGGTTGTTCACCTGGAACATATGGTTCTAAACTGGCAGCTAATTTACTCCAATACTTACTCATATTTATAACCATTCCTTTCGCTGCGCTCAAGGCACAAAATGTTATGAAAATGGTTGGTTTTGGCAATCCTCTAAATGGTCGTACAAGTATACTACAGAGCACGGGGGAGTAAGTGTGTCACCCCAACTTAGGGGGAGACCGCATATTTATATGTGTCGCTCTGCCCGTTCAAGCACAAATAAGTGTGGCTTAGACCACGTAGATTTATCTTTGTATAAACAATCCCTTTGTTTTTAGAGGGCAGTCAATGCTTGTGCGACCACTATACTATCTGAGAGAGGGAGTGTTTATGCTCAAAATTGCGCTCAGTAGGGGACTGGTACTTCCCGGAATCTGTCGAATGCATTTAGGATTCTAGGATACAGAGTATCGGGAGAATACCTCATGCTGTATTGTCATAACAATTACTATAGGATCAATTTCGGCATCCGTGGCTCCGTGGCAGATTTGATGGAAAGGAGTTTTTAAATGAGTGAAGCTATTAGGTTAGTTCAAAGAGATGAGCTACATAAATTATTAAATCTATACAAATACCTTCACGAAGACGATCCTGATGTTACAGTAAATAATGAATTAGAAGGACTTTGGACTGGTATTTGTGCTGATCCGAGTATTTATTATATTGTTGCCGATGTTGATGGTAAGCTGGTTTCCACCTGCACGATGGCAATAATTAAGAATTTAACAAGAAATTTGCGTCCGTACGGTTTAATAGAAAATGTTGTTACGCACCCAGATTATAGAGAAAAGGGGTTAGGAACAAAAGTGTTAAAAGAGGCTGTTGAAATAGCCAATAAAAATAACTGTTATAAGGTCATGCTTATGACAAGTTCAACGAAGGAAAAAACGCTAAAGTTTTATGAAAAGGTAGGCTTTGAAAGAGGGAAAAAAACAGGTTTTCTAATATCACTAAAAGCGATAACCTTTCCATAACCATAACTATCGGACTCAGAGTGAATATTAACCCCCTATCTCCTCCACACACAACCCGCTCTTCAACTCATTTACAATCCCAGTGAATTGTCTTTAATGATATATAAAGTACGGGTTTTTCACTCACTACGCCATATGCTCCAATGGTGGCATAGTTTGGATTTCCATCAACAGTGGAGCCTGCAGAAAGCCGCAAACCGCCAGTTGGTAAAGGTTTCGAAAAAAAATAGCATGCCCAGTATGGTGAGTATGCCTCCTGGTACTAATAATCTGGGGTTATGATCTCTGCTAAATAGCTCAATTCAAATCCCAAACCAAGGATGAGAACGAATAATGGCCACAATCGTTCCATACGAAACAAATGCCATTCGCCGATATTATTTGCCAGCAGAAAGCCTCCTACTACGACCAGGATTAATCCTCCAAACAAGCCTCCCTTATTCATAAGCCCCCTCCTCTTAATCAACCTATTGTTCAAAGATCTATATGATCACTCTATATCGCACAATCCCCAAATAATTTAATTTAATACTTTCAACATACTTCGCTCATTTCCTTCCAAGACCAGTAAAATAGTCCAATAAAAAGCGAAAAGCTAGGCAAATTCTAGCGACGGGTAATTAAAAAACGTTGATTTCATAAACGTCTATATCAACATTATCTTCTTTCCCAAAACTGCATCATTCCTGCGCCAAAGTTTTCATTAGGTCTTCTCCAAAAACCAAATTGTTCATAAAAAGTTTCTTTTCCTTTTGCTGACATCAACCCAACAATTGCGCCATTACATGCTCTGTCACTGATATAGTTCATACAAGACTTCAGCAACGCCGTTCCTATGCCCGTTCCCTGAAATTCTGGTTTTACAATCACATCCTGAATATAAAAGACGGTAACACCGTCTCCAACTATTCTAGCCGTCCCAATTACTTTGGCATTATAGACGGCGCATACACCATAGAGAGAATTATCCAAACCTATTTGCATGGATTCTATATTTATGATTCCCCATCCTACTGATTCTCGAAGTTCGATTATTTCCTCGGCTTGTGGTTTACGTTCTACTAACTGATAACCGACCATTTCATACACCCCCTAATTCTAATTATCAAAACACCCAAAACGCTCCGGTGCATTGTTTATTATCAAACTAGATCAATTATAATTCGGAACGAGTGAGCTTAACAAGGTAAAAATAATTTTCGAAGTTGCTACAGCTTAATGTTTAGCATATCTTCGCCCCAAATGGTATGAGGCTAAGTTGAGCAAATTTATAATGCCGAGGTCCAAATGGAACGCCCACGATCTTTAAACAGAAAATTGCTCTTATCACGAGATGAGCTATGACAACCCCCAACCAAAGGAGATAATCCAAATTCGGCAAAAAATGCTTTTGAGTTGTCATTTATTGTCGTTTCGCAAAAGCACCTGGAACCTTCGCAAAACGACAATAAATGACAGCCCGTTAGACGTTCCGCCGAATATTCAAATATAACGACGACATAACAGTGTAAAGAATAATTGAGAGAATAAAGGCCAGTGGATTTTCTATAGATCCAAGCGACGCCATAAATAGACATATCAAAAGTATAACCATAGTGGTTCTCTCGAACTTCTTTTTATAAATGAGATTGGACAATGGCATCAGGTTTTACTCATTTCTTTCACTCCACAACATATTGTTATTTCACATTCTCTTCAACCAGAATAATATTTTTTTCATACCCCGTTGGCTACCTTTATTCCTCATTTTTAAGCTTAAGTTCAATACCAATTGAAACATGATTTGGAATAAAGCGAGATTCGAAATTCCATAGATCATGCAAATTCCTGCCTTTCTCAGAAGGTTTCCTACTTTGAGAGTGGAAAAAATAAAGGACGAATCAGCCTATATATGGGTGGTAACTTAGAAAAACTGGATGTGAAATGGATAATTCATAAATTTTCTAAGTTATAGTTCATACTGAGTTCATACAACAAGGTTAAGATGATGCTCGTGGGTTCGAGAAAATATATTGGAGGTTATAAATAAATGACTAAGAAAAAAAAATCAAACCTTAAATGGATTGTTACAGGAGTTATCGTGGCGGCTGTTGCGGGGGTAGCCTTGACCTGTCTCATGAAACCAACACCCC
>Ga0074193_1000786_pt1 | contig 27383 bp, 33 predicted proteins | sample EPASupsiteHSE605_FD_64523 | JGI IMG/M metagenome (GOLD analysis project Ga0074193, IMG submission 64523) | Bioremediated contaminated groundwater from EPA Superfund site, New Mexico - Sample HSE6-05 | ecosystem: Environmental > Aquatic > Deep subsurface > Groundwater > Contaminated ... | reverse complement strand
TAGTCCGTAGGGTGGGTTGAAACCCACCGCTTTGTTTATTCAATATTAATGTTCTGAATATATTTAATATCATTTGTGATACCCCAACTAATTTCATAAATTCCTTGTTTTACATATTTGTGAAATGAAGAATATTTCCAATCCCTTACATTTTCAACATATCCGTGCTTTACTGGATTCCAATGGATATAATCCAAATGCTTGTACAAATCTTCTTCATTTCTTATCGTGTATTCCCAATACCTTCTTTGCCATACTCCTTTTTCTTTCTTCTTGATTTTACTTTCTGTCAAATATTTTCTTACTTTCTCTATCTGCTTTTCATCTATATTTCTTGAAAAATCTGACTTGATTGATTTTATGATTACTGGATACTCCTTTGTATTTTCTGGCTTGATAATCATATGAATGTGATCCGGTAAAACAACTATTCCAAATACCTCAAAACAAAACTTGTCTCTTACTTTCTTGTAGCTGCTCTTTAAAATCTCCATATTATTTATTAATATCGGATTACGTTTATATGTCACTATTGTTATAAATATATAACTATTCTCTAAATATGCCCTGCGATAATTTGTCATTCCTCCATCTTGATCCTTATGTTACTCGTCTTTCTTTTATTTGTGGGTTAAAACCCACCCTACGGACTATAGCAGTACAGCCTGCAATAATTGCTATACTACCAGCCTCTGTGCCAATTTCTATCCCTAAAGCTGTACCTATACCAGGCATACAAAATGAGCCTATTGCCGCTCCGACAAGAGCTCCAATAAATGCACCTGTACCTATTATCCCAACAGTGTCGCTACTATTGCAGGATCTGGGATTACCATCTAATGTATGACATTCCATTTAAAAAAATCCCCTTCTGTTTTTATTACATAACAAATTAAAATCAAAATTTAAGCTGGGTTTGTAAAGAGATAAAGAAGCACTCCTTGAAAGAATAGCTCTTTGATAATAAATATCAGCCTCTTTATTATTCTGTTGTTTTTTGTATAAAGAGCTTAAATTAATATATGAACAAGCTGTATCCGGATGAGAAAAGGCTAACGCTTTTATTCTAATGTTAAAGGACTGTTCATAACAAGCTTTTGATTCTTTGTATTTATAGTTATTTTGATATATATTACCTAGGTCATCTAATATATCTGCAATAACAGGATCATAATGCATTTTTGTTTTTTTTCTAATATAAAGAGCTTGATTATAATAATTTATTGCTTCTTTATATTTATTCTGATCCCTGTATAAATTCCCCAAATCATTATACGCATATACAATAATTCTATTATTCAATACTGGATCCGGCTTAATAAGAAATTCTTTTTTATAGAAGTTTTCTGCCTCTTTATATTTACCCTGATTTAGATATAAATGGCCAAGTCTGTTTAGGACATGCATTTTTAAAAAAGATATTGCTTGTGAGTAATTAGTATTGGACTGTAATTTGCTATTGTTTAAATCATTAATTACTTTTTTATAAAAAGTTTCTGCTTTTTCATATTTACCTTGGTCTTCATATATATTACCTAAATAAACATACGAAGTTAAAACATAAGGATTATCCTTCTTATAAAATCTAATTCTGATATTAAGTGCATTATTGTAACAACTTTCTGCTTTAGAGTATTTGTCTTGATTTTGGTATATGTTACCTAAATCATCATACAAATTTGCAGTATTAATATTATAAAGTTGCACTCTAAAAACTTGCCTAATATGTAATGATTGTTCAAAATAATTTTTTGCTTCTTTATATTTTCCTTGATTGTAAGAATTTCTTGCCAGTTCATCAAGAGTGTAAATTAATGGGTTTTTATTAAACCAAGAGATTTTCTTACTAAAAAAAAGTATATTACTGTAATATCGTTCAGCTTCTTTGTAATTGCCTGTTGCTCTATAATTATTACTAATATAATTACAAGCTATTACTAAGTAAGTTGGGATATTTATTAGATTAAATATAATAAATATTGTTATAATTATACAAAGAAATTTCATTTTCGTAGGGTGTGCATTGCGCACCAAAAACCTTTTTATAATGTATAAAAATTCTGAAATCTTTTTCATATAATTTACCCCCAAAAACATTTTAATTAATTCTACTCGCTAAAAAACTTAAATAAAATATAATTCACTATTTTTTGATAAATCATTTATAATGGTAATACATAATTTTATTTAATATTTATTCCTGCATTTTATTAATTGCAATATCCCCATAATTTATACCATCATCCCCCTTATGTTATTGTCTTCTTCTCATTGGTGATCCTATACTGTGACAAAAACACAATAATTCTTCTCGTACACTCATATGATTTGGATTTAGCATTTCTTATTTTATTCCCCCAATCGGTACTCATTCAGTGCGTCCTACTCATTCTATATTGCTGTTTTCCTGACTATTCCCTCTATAGAATTTTCAACAGAAATTATCCCGACAAAATTCGCATTTTTGTCAATAGTCTGAACTTTAATGATAGAAAGCTCTATAATTGAAGTATAGTTTTGATAACCAGATTTTTGAGAGGCTATTTATTCAGAAATATGCAGAAAACTCAGATGTTAGTTTGATATAAATTCTTCCTGATAAGCCCAGGCACTGTGATTGTGTATACTTTCAAATGCTTCGCAGTCAACTTCGTACCAGTTTATAATTTTAATATTTTTTAATTTTGAAACAATGTCTCTTAACAGGTCTTCAACAAATTTAGGATTATTATAGGCTTTTTCCGTTACAAACTTTTCATCTTCTCTTTTTAAAAGAGGATAAACCGGGCTGCTGCCGCATTCTTCGATTAATTCTATCAAGTCTTCTATCCATATAATTTTGTCATAATCATAACTAATTCTGACATTTACATTCGATCTTTGATTATGCGCCCCATATTCGGAAATTTCTTTGCTGCAAGGGCACAATGTGGTAACCGGCACATTTACCTCAAGAATAAATCTGTAATCATCTTTATTTAAAATTCCTTCGAATGCGCAATCATAACCCTGTGGGCAAGATAAGCCGCTAACGGGGGCTTTTTTGCTGATAAAATATTTAAACTCAAATTTTAGATGAGCATTACCGGTATTGAGTCTCTTTGCAATTTCTTCAAGACAACCTTTAATATCAATTCCAAGAAGATTTTTTTGTCCCCATTCTGTTAAAACCTCTATAAACCTGGACATGTGCGTGCCTTTAAAATCTCTTGGCAAAGAAATGCTCATAGTTGCCCTAGCGTTAACAACCTGGTTTTCTTCGTCTTTTCTCTGGATATTTAGAGGTACTTCGACATTTTTAACGCCTACCTTCTGTATATCAATACCCCTGTTGTCTTTTAAATTTTGAATATCTTTTAGTTTAGTTCTGATCATTTTATTCTTCTGTTAATTTTTTAAAATTCTCACTTGCACCATCACGTGTGAGTGACTTAATAAGTTTTTTAGCAGCAGCTCTTTGTACATGAGGTGGAGCAACTCGTAAAAGCTCTATTGCCTTGAGCATGACAGGATCGTTATCATACCACCTGTTACCTGTATCTTGAAATTGAGTTATAGTTTCATAAATTCTTTCTATAACATCTGCAGCAACCTGATCTTGCAACTGTAATATATATTCAGCTGCCATATCCTTTGTATCTTCAGGAGAAATGCTTAAAAGTTCCATAGCTTCATGCAAAAGAGGGTCTTTATCATACCAGCGACGTTGATCAGCCATATTCTCAATACCTTTAACAATCCGTGCTTTTACTTAACTACATTATTTTAACATAATAATTTAAAGAAAATATCCTGTAATTCGATTTACATAAATAAAAAAACACTCCGGAATTAAACCGGAGTGTTTTAATAAGCTTTAATGTTTATTTGTTAACAAGCTCTTTGAATTTTTTGCCAGCTGAGAAAGCAGGAACTTTCTTTGCAGCAATTTTGATTTCTTTTCCTGTTTGTGGGTTTCTGCCTGTTCTAGCAGCACGTTTACGTGATTCAAATGTTCCAAACCCAACTAAAGTTACTTTTTTACCTTTAGAAACTGTTTTTTCAATTGTGTCTAAGGTGATGGTAAGAATTTCTGAAGCTTGTTTTTGTGAAACTTTAGCTTTTTTTGAAATTTCTTTTACTAATTCTTCTTTGTTCATTTGGTTTACTCCTCACAAATGGTTACACGTCAATTATATATATATTTCCTTGATTGACAAGGTGTAAATCTAAAATTAATTGCTTTTTAAAATTGTACAACTATGTTTAAAAGAGTTTATCTACGAGTAATAGCAAGCTTTATAGCCTTATAATAAGATAAAAAATATTATTAAAAAATGTAACAAGGTGTGTTATATAATTTGTCAAATTGTTAATAAATTTTCAAAATTGTAAAATTGATATAATAATATAAAAAGACAAATTTGAATGTAAAAGAGAGCAAAAATGTTGAATATTAACTTTAATAAATACGGTTGTCTTGCAGGAATCCTGATTTTACTTTTTTTAACATTTTTATTTAAATTCTGGTTTATAATACTTGTTGGCCTGATTATTATGATTATTTTCTCAAAGTTAAAAAATATTGTAAAAACTAATTTCCAAACGGGGAGTACCTTTAATAGCAAAGTCGGTGAAGTATATAAACAATGTATTTATTGTGACACAAAAGCTGAAAGATCGGCAAAGGTTTGTAAATCTTGCGGAAGGCCATTTGAGTAGTTTTTTATAATAAAATCCTGTATCAAACTATCAAGATAATATATTTTTAAATTTATCAATCAACTTTGAAATGAAAAATTTATGCTATATTTAGCAAAGAAATGTATACCACTCCCAAAATTTAAACTCGTTCCAGTTTAATCAACATATTGTTAATAGATAAATATGATCAGTATAAATTCAAAATTGGCATTAAAAAAATATATAAATAGTGGTGATACACCTTATTTAACAGTTATGATTTTCTCATTACTGGCCTTTTTAGCTTTAACAGCTGCTATAATATTTAATTTAGGGCATATTTGTTCTTTAGATAATTTAATAGTCAGGAATTTTAACAGTATTGCTTTAAAACGTCCTGCTGAACCAGCATATTTTATTACAAATTTGGGGTCAGTGTATTGGATTTTGCCGATTACATTATTTATCGCAGTTGGACTTGTGCTATTCAAGCGTTTTAGGGAAGTACTTTACTTTTTTATGATTGATGTAGGGGCAGGTTTTTTAACGTTAACTCTTAAATGGCTTATAGGAAGATCCAGGCCGGTTCTTAATTCATCTTTAACGCATGTTGATTGGTACAGCTTTCCTTCTGGCCATACAACTCTTGCAACATGCTTTTATGGAGCGCTGATTTATCTGGCATTAATTTATATTAAAGATAAATTCCTTAAAATATCAGTTATTACGTTATTAACAGTTATAATACTACTTGTTGGAATCAGCAGAGTGTACCTTGGTGCTCATTTCCCTACGGATGTTCTTGCAGGTTTTTGCATAGGAACTTTCTGGACAGCTCTATGTTCTTTTGTTTACAAAAAAACCGTAAAATTGTAAATTTTTAACGATAAAGTATGAATAAAAGATAAAAACACAAGATAAAAAGAAAATTTAACCTGATATTATTTGATATTTAGTATATGATAATTTTAAAAGGTCGCATCATGAGGTGTTCCCCCAGAGGGAAATAGTGCAAGCATAATATTATGAAATCAATTTTATATTTTAATCAATCCTTTGCTGGATATATCAAGCATTTTGTATATACTTTAAAATATTTTTTCTTTAATAAACGGGTTATAGCTGATTTTACCCATGTTTTCTGTATTGTTTTTACCCTAATGTTAATTAATCCTGTATCTGTTTGCGCAGAAATTTATAAGCCTGAAAATGTTAACAATGTAACTCCAAGTAATGAACCTGCAGTAGTAAAATTACAGGGTGAAGTAAAGCAGGAACAGCTTCCTGCTCAGGAAACAAGATTTAATATATGGCAAAAACAAGATAATATAGCAGAAGACTGGTTTAATTATAAAAATAAACTTAATAAAAAAGGTGTTAATTACAATATAATGTATGTTGATGACTTGTTCCAAAAGATTTATGGAGGTAATAGCAGTAAAAGTCCCTTAAGATATAATGGTTATGTAAAATCAAGCCTTGAACTTGACACCCATAAGATGGGATTATGGACAGGAGGAAAAGCTAATATAACTGTCCCATATAAATTTGGCAGGGGATTATCTCCTGATTATATGCATACAGAAGTATCTTACAGCAATATTAACGTTAAGGAATTTCTCTCTTTAGGTGAATTCTGGTATGAACAAAGTTTATTCTCAGATGCTTTCAAGGTAAAAATAGGCAAACAGGACCTTGAAAATGACTGTGCAGTGCTGAGTGATTCCTATAATTTTATAAATGACGGATTATCAGAAAATCCGACAATTCCTCTTCCTGCTATATCAAAAACCGCTATCGGGGTATTAACAACCGTTGCTCCTGTAAAATCCATAAAGTTAAAAACAGGTATATTTGATGGTAATGCAAAAAGGGAAAGATTAGGTTTTGGAACTTTATTCACTGGCAGTTATTTCAATATTGCAGAAGGGGAAGCTGACTATTCAATTAACAAGCTTCCCGGAACTGCAAAAATCGGTTACTGGTATCGTAATGGTGGAATTGATGAAATTACTTCCAATCCGGTCGTTCATCATTTTCAGTCTAACTATGGTGCGTATTCTGCAGCAAAACAAATGCTGTTTAAAGAAAACAAAAGCCTGAACGATCAGCAAGGATTGTATACACATGTGTTATTTGGATGGACTCCTTCTGACAGAAATGAATTATCAAAATTTTATGCGCTTGGAATGCAGTATAAAGGATTATTTGCCAAGAGAAATAATGATATTGCAGGTATAAGTTCAAGTTTTGCCCAATTAAGCAATCAAGTAAATTCTATGCATGGAAGATCTCACGAAACTTCTATTGAAAGTTTTTACAGAATACAGATTACCAGATTTTTTGCTTTTCAACCGGATTTTCAGGTTATATTCAGACCGAATGGAAATGGTAAAACAACCTGGCTGTTTGGTATCAGGACATTTATTAGTCTTTAAGTTCTGTCATTAATTCTTTTCCATACAAACATTCTCCATCAGGAGCATAAAAATCACCGTATTTACCGAATGCCAGTGCTGGACATCCTCCTTTGCATATACAGAAATATTTGCATTTTTTACAAATTAGTTTATCTGAATTTCTTTTCTGGAAAAAAATATTTTTATACCTGTTATTCCAAACATCAATCAAGGATTCTTTTTTAAAATCACCTACCGGCATGTTTTCGTCATTATTGCCTTTTGCCAGATAACAAAGATAAATTTTCCCGTCAGGATTAATATATATTGTTTTATAATTATTACAATGCATATTTTGATCGCGAATATCTTTATATGCCTCAAAATCTATATAATTATCAAGAAATTTTCTAACTTTTTCATTACTTACCAAATGTGGAAATCTGAATAAGTTTAGTCTGAAGTAAGTTGAAGGATTTTTTCTCTCCATATCAGTAATTTCAGCAACAGATTTGAATAAATTATCTGTATCTGGAATAAGATATTCCTGTTTTTTATCAGTAGTAAAAAATCTGGATAAAGAAAATTTTTTGATTTTAAGGTCGCAGCATAACTGGTATAACAGGGGCAATTCGTGTAAATTAATACTTGTTGGTGTACAGTTAACTGCAACTGGAATTTCTTGCTCTATCAGGTTTTTAATACCGTTACAGGCTTTATCAAATATATTGCTGCCTCTTATTCTACTGTAAATTTCTTCACTTGCGCCGTCTAAACTGACCTGTACTGTGTCAATTTCCGGATTTAAAATTTCTTTTAATTTTGAAGCAATCTGAGGTGTTACCAGAGTTCCGTTTGTATGTAAATATATGCCTATATTTCGACTTTTTAGCCTTTTCAGAATTTCAAAAAGGTCTTCTCTCAAAAAAGGTTCTCCGCCGGTGATTGTTATACTTACAATGCTGAATTCATCTTTTAATAAATCAGCTAATTCTATAGCCTGAGCGGAAGTTAAATCATTTTGACTGTTAAATAAATGTTCTTTTCCGCAAAAAAAACAATGCCTGCATCGCAAATTACATTCTGAACCAATTTGCCATGTTACGCTCCACGGATAATAATTAAGATGATCATTGTCTGCATAGGAATTTATTTGTTTGCTGAAATCTGTCAATGCAGATTCAGGTTTATCTTCAGAAAAAAATTTGTCCAAAGTTTTTTTTATAGAATCTTCTAAATCTCTTTTTAACCAGTTTGTTGAAATTTCTGAAACCATTTATATCTCTATTTTTCAAGTATAATTATAAAATTTTTGGCAATTAACTCATTTAAAATACAATTGATACTGTTTTTTATGTCGTTGATGGAAAAATCCGAAAAAACGAGCTGTGATTCTCTATAGATATCTTTTAGCCTTTTTTTACCGTCTATAATATTTAACATTTCAAACGATGACCTGTTTCCTGTCCACATTTCCTTACTCTTTATGTGATACAAAAAATAAGTGCCATTATTTATGTTATGTTCGTATCTTCTTAAAACATTGAAAGAAAAAGTTAAAATAGACTGATCAGAAAACATGGATTTTACCAGTCGATTAATCATTATTCTATTACTGTCATGACAGCATCATTATCCGTACAACCAAAAAAACTTTTTTTAAAAGAATCTTTTGCTGGTTGTCTTTCTAACTTTTTAGCCACAGGCAGTTCCTGAGTATTTTTTTTGAAAGATATATTTTCTGTACTATTTTTTTGAGCTGTAGCATTTTGCGATCGTCTTAGATTTTCCAAGCTAATCCTCATAACTTTTCCCCTTTCGCTTATTTAAATTTTCATATCTTAAAAGTTTTTATTACATTAAATCAACAATATCATTTTTGCAAGTAGCTATGTATAAAATTATATTATATTTAACATTTAAATTAAATAAAAATTTCATTTAATCAATTATTTAATTTTAGTATATTATTGTATAACACAAAGAATTATTAAAACAAATATATAATTAAAAATTAAATAATATTATTAACTTTATAAAAATTAATAATTATTTTATATTGACAAACACAACGCCATCAAGTAATGCTACCTGACCTTTTCTAAGGTATGGAAGCCCACTTACTTCATACAGTCCCTTTGCCTGATTTAATTGCATTTTTTCGGTATCATCCTTATTATTGAGCAGTTTGCCTTTTGGAACTTTTTTTAGTTTTAAATTTAATTCGCCTTTAGTCCTTTTGTACGGGTCGTTAATGATTAACAGGTTATTGTTACTGTTTTTTGTATCTTCCTGATATCCTATCGCATTAACGCAGTGCCCGTATGATCTTTCGTATTTAACATTTTTACCGTATCCGGTTTTTTTGTAGAAACCAAAAGTTAATATTATGAATCCGGGTTTCGGCAGTTCTGACTTTATCTTAGTTAAGTCTGGAATATTAATAGTTTTATAATTACCAGCCTCCATTGCACCTTGATATTCAACGTTAAAATTGTTAATTCCTTTTTCCTGCAAAAAACTGCTTACACCACTACATAAATTATTTATGCTTGTTCCATCTCTATTTGTTTTAAAATGTGCTGCAAGTGTGTTAATCAGGTTATCGTCCTGTAAATTCGGATTCTTTAAAGATAATATTCCATTGGCTGCACTGACAGGACCGCAATAATATTCTTCCCATCCTAGAATATCGTGCTGTTTTAAATCAGGATATCCCGGGATGACATAACTGTTTATCCCGGAAAAAGTAATAGTATCTTTATGTAAAGGTGGTTTAAATGAAATATTTTTCGAGAAATATTTATTTCTCACACCAATTTCCTTGGAAAAACTGGTGTAAACAGATATATTAAAAAAGTTTTGTATTTGTTGATACATTTTTACTTAACCATTTTTATCATGTTAAACTGATATTAATGAGTAAAATTATACTTGAAAATTTACAATATTGGCTCTATTTACGATTTCACAATAAGAATAATTTTTATTTCCTAACTGCTTGGAACATACCAAGTGTAAAAATAGCAATAGTTATCCCGATGAAAAGAAGTGCTGTACCGATTGGTCCCAATGTATGCGAATTATCAACTAACTGACTCAACGTTTGTGAATGATTAACTGCCTGATTTAATGTTTCGTTAATGGCTGTTGTGTTATTTGCAATAACTTGAGAAACTGAACCATTAGCTGGATGTGCATTCCTCATATTAGTAGCATAAGCAGCAGCAGCGTGAACAGAATTTTTAGAAGCCATTAAAGCTGCAGAAGCTCCAGCATTGAATGAAACATCTGAACGATTTTTGCTATTTGATTTAAATGTATCTGAAAAATTATCAGATTTATTTAAATTAGATGTATTAGTTTCAGCCTGCTTAAATGCAAGCTTTTCATAATTTATAGATTTTGGAACTTGTAATCCAACAGCGCCTATCATACTTTTCTCCTTTTATTAATAAAAGTGTGAGTATAAAAAAACTTGCTATTAGAAATTGTTATATTAAATAATATTTACATTTTTAAAGCCTTCAAAAACTCTTTTAACTCTTTAAAAGTTTTACTTTGACTGCAAATTGATTGAAACTTGTAAATTTCTTTCTGCTGAATAGGCATATTTTACAAGTTTACTAACTTTTGCTAGATTTTCATATTCTGTTTGGCAGGCAGGGCATGTATTTATATGATTAGATATTAAATAATGAAGTTTTAAAGGTAGTTCTCCGTCATAATAAGCGGAAAGTTCCTTTAAAACTTCATTACATGTAGGTTCTTTTTCTATATTAAGCCTGTTAATTACATTTGAAGCTATTTTAGATTGGGATAAATTTAAATTTTTTCCATGGTTTTTTAAATAAGTTGAGACATTTTTTATATTATTCAGATCATTTGAGCATCCAGGGCATTTACAGATATGATTTTTTATAATATTGGACTCGGTTTCAGAAAGCTCATTATCCAGATATGCAGAAAGAAGCGTTTTAATTTTATTACAAGGCAGATCGCTTTCCATTTTTAGTCTCCTTTATCAAATTCAACTTACTTTTATGTCAAATAAGGTTTAATTTGCTCCTGTAGTTTTGCTCTTGCTCTTGAAAGTCTCGATTTTACTGTACCTATATTGGTTCCTGTTATTTCTGCTATTTCATCATAACTCAAACCTTGTATTTCTCGTAAGACGATAACCAGGCGAAACTGTTCCGGCAAATTATCTATTGCTTCTTTAATATGTTTGTCTAATTCACCTCCAAGGGTTGTTTCTTCAGGAATTTTTCCTACATCCGGTATATCCCTTGTTGCTGAAATTTCTGATTCTTCATCAGTATAGGGAGTATCCATTGAAATTGTCGCAAGACGTCTTGTCTTTCTCCTTAATTCATCGTAGAAAAGGTTGGTAATAATCTGATTTAACCAGAATCTAAAAGTAGCGGGATTTCTCAGATTTTTTACAGATTTCGCCATCCTGTAAAGAACTTCCTGAGCCAGATCGGCTATGTCAAACCTGTTTGGATCCAGATGATACAAAGTACTATAAACATTTTTTTCATTTCTTTTTATTAATTCATCAAGAGCAAGCCTGTCATCCTGCTGACATTTTTTTACCAGTTCTGTTTGATCTAATTCTTTGTATATCTGCTTTAAATTATGCTTCAATCAACGTATTCCTCCCGAATTTTTATGATAATTTATGAAATGTCTTCGTGTTATAATCACTTAGGCAAATAATTCGGGTATAATTACAGATGCTTTATAGGGCAAAGTGTGAATAGAATTATTGATGTAAACTTAAATAGAGCGACTGAAGCACTGAGAGTGCTGGAAGAGATTGCAAGATTTTATCTGGATGATAAAGAGTTTTCAGCTGTGTTAAAAAATATCAGGCATGAACTTTTTAAAACAATTAATACCAGATATGATGCCTTATTAAAATCAAGGGATACAGAGGGTGATGTTGGAATAGATATTGCAAATCCCAGCAAAAAGGCGGACTTAATAGGTATTTATAGAGCTAATTTTAAAAGATTACAACAATCATTAAGAGTTTTGGCAGAATATAGTGCAATTGAAGGTTTGAATACAGCAGTATTTGAAAAGAGCAGGTATGATTCATATACATTTGAAAAGAATATGTTTGAAGAATTATCTAAGAAATTAAAGACGATAAGGTTACAGGACAAAAAGCTTTATCTGGTAACAGACAGATCAAAATTTGAGACAACGGATGCGTTTCTGGATGCCGTTGCATCAGCTTTAAAAGGTGGTGTCCAAATAGTCCAGTTAAGAGAAAAAAATACTACGGCAAAGGAATTTATTCAGCTTGGAAAAAAAGTAAAAGGACTTTGCGCACTGTATGATGCTGTTTTTATAATTAATGACAGAGTTGATGTTGCCCATATTGTAGGTGCTGATGGTGTTCATCTCGGTCAGGATGATATAAATATTGATGAAGCAAGACATTTGCTTGGTAAAGATACTATTATCGGGATTTCTACACATTGTCCTGAACAGGCAAAAAAAGCTGTAGAATCAGGAGCTGATTACATAGGTGTAGGCCCTGTATACATAACGCCAACAAAACCTGGCAGACAAGCGGTTGGACTTGAATATGTAAAGTGGGCGGCAGAAAATATTAACATTCCATGGTTTGCAATAGGCGGTATTGATCTGGAAAATATTAATGAAGTAACTAAAGCAGGCGCACAAAGAGTTGCAGTTGTTAGGGCTATAATAAATGCAGATTCTCCAGAAAAAGCTGCTATGTCATTTTTAACAAATTTAAATTAGTACCCATCTAAAACATTATTTCGCTTTAGCCAGTTTAATCTGAAAGGTTTCTATCTGTTTTTCGTTAATATTGTAGATACCTTTAGATACAAACAAAAGATTTGTTTCTTCTTTTAAGGCTTCATACTTTTCCTTAAAAAGTTCAGTTGTTATTATTTCATAATCTCCGCCCAGTTTAAGTACTTTATATGTTTCTGCAAAATCTTTTTTTGCGGTAGATTCGCTGTAGGAACAGTTGCAAGCTATTGAAAAAGCAACTCTAATGCTTGGATCGATGATATTTTTATTTGCTTCTGTAACTTTATTAAAAACATAAAAAGCGTAATCAATAGCTTTTGTAATATCGTAAAATATGAAATTGTGTATATCATTGTCATTTTCTTCAAGATTATTATATTTCTTTGCTTCGTATTTTGACGAAGCTTCAATTATATTATTTAGTACCGTATTGGTAAGACCTTCAGAAAAAATATCATTTTCTTTACAAAAAAGGTAAGATGAAGAAGATTCACATACATTGAGTTTTAATACAAGTTGAATTACTTTATTTCTGGCTAAAGCTTCTAAATAATTTTTGCGGATTATTTCCTGCTCTCTTAATAACTCTGCCTCTTTAATTTTTTCTTTAGATTCTTTAACTGTATTTTGGAGGTATCCAAACAGGTTATCAAGCGTTAAAAAGGCAAAATAAACTGCAAACATTACTCCGGCTGCTATTAAAGGAGTAAAATCGACTCTTATATTGTTATAAAACAACTCCAAATGCAAAATAGGCCTTATCATCTCGATATAAGGATCAAAAACAAATCCTAATATTGCAATAAATGGCTTTAGCGTACCTATATTCAGAACAAATAAAAACCAGTAAAACAGAATTAAAGGTATTAAAAAAAGTAAAACTGTTTGAATAATTCTACATAAATTTTGTAATAATCTCATCTAAATTGTATCTCCAGTTTATAGAGCGAAATTATCATTTGATAGTCATCCTTATGTAATTATAATGAATGAATTTGTAAATTGGAATATATCCAATGAATGAAATATTTTATTAAAAATGAATCAAAGAGAAATCAGTCAATAATAATATTGTCAATTAACCTTACATTGCCTACTTTTGCTGCAATTGCAACTAGTGAGAGTGGTTTTAATGTATCTAAAGCTTCCAGCGTTAAGGTATCATATACCTCAAGATATTCAACTTCTACACCTTTACGTAATTTAGACAATGCTTTATCAATAATCTCCTTTTTTTGTCTTAATCCTGAATTGTACAGGTCTTTGACTGTTTTTAGAATTTCATTTAAACATAGAGCCTGTTGTCTTGCTTCAGGTGATAAATATTGATTTCTGGAACTACGAGCCAGTCCATCATTATCTCTTATTATTGGACAACCAATTATTTCAACCGGCACATTTAAATCCCTGCATAATTTTTTAATAATAATAAGCTGCTGGGCATCTTTCTGTCCAAAAAATGCTTTATCAGGCTGAACTATATTAAATAATTTTAAAACAACAGTAGCAACACCATCAAAATGGCATTTTCTTGTTATTCCACACAATTTATTTTTATAAAAATCCGGTGGAGTGACCAGTGTAATATGTTTTTCAGGGTACATTTCAGATATTTCAGGATGAAAAATAATATCAACACCATTTTTTTCACAAAGTTCCTGATCTTTTTCCAGAGTTCTCGGATAAATATTGTAATCTTCATTTGGATCAAACTGAATAGGATTGACGAATACACTTACTACTACTTTATCACAAATTTCCTTTGCTTTTTTAATCAAGCTTTCGTGGCCGCAGTGCAGGGCTCCCATTGTTGGTACAAGTCCTATAACGAAATCATTCTTTTTCCAATCCAATATTTTGGGTTTTATTTCAGATATTTTTATAATTGTTTCCATTGTTTTAATCCAGCTTTTAGATCTATTTAATGTTACTTAGTTTGGCTAATTCGTCTTCTGACAAGTTAAAAACTTCTGAATCAGAAGGAAAGCCTCCAGATATGACGTCATTTTTATATTCAGTTACAGCTTTTTTAATTATTGATGCAAGATCAACATATTTTCTTGCAAATTTAGGGGTAAAATCGGTAAATTTTCCTAAAATATCATCTATAACAAGTATTTGGCCTGAACAATACCTGCCTGCACCAATTCCTATTGTTGGAATAGACAGATTCTCGGTAATAAGTTTTGCTGATTCTTCCGGCACCATTTCAAGAACAATACCAAATGCCCCGCTCTCCTGTAGAGCCAAAGCCTGTTCTAAAATTTGTTCTGTTGCAGCGGAATTATTTCCCTGAATTTTATAACCTCCAAAAGTATGTAAAAACTGAGGCGTAAACCCTAAATGACCGAGCACAGGGATACCTGCTTCAACGCAATGACTGACTGTATCAGTAATACGTTTTGTTCCACCTTCCAGTTTGACAGCCTGAGCATTAGCTTCTTTAATAAATCTGCCTGCATTTAATACTGCACTGCTTTCATCGGCCTGATAACTCATAAACGGCATATCTGCAACGATTAAAGATTTTTTTACTCCTCTTGCCACTGCTTTTGTATGATGAATCATTTCGTCCATTGTTACCGGATGAGTAGTATCGTATCCTAATGCTACCATTGCAAGAGAATCTCCAATTAATATTAAATCGATTCCTGATTCATCAAGGAATTTGGCTGTGGAATAATCATAAGCAGTAAGAGCAGTTATTTTGCGATTTTCATTTTTGTATTTTTGAAATGTCCCTATAGTAAAGGGGTTGCAATTTGGTTTTATACTCATATTAAACGACCTATTCTTTTATTCTTTTTCTGGAATATTTTACTTCCTGACTTTCCTGATTATTACTTTTGTACCAGGTATAAATAGCTTTGGCTAACTTTCTTGGACTATGCCTTACATAGCCATGTTTGTTTTCTTCTATTAATCTTTTTATTACAACCTTAACACCAAGCTTTTTAAGTTTTTCAATATCAAATTTAACCGGCATCGAGTTTACAGCTTTGTATTTAAGAGCAAGGTTTTTAGGCAAACTGTCATTAACCAGAACTGCATCAATGATATTTTTGTATTTAGAATGCTTAATAATTGCCTTTACATGGTCTGAAACTGTATAGTTGTCTGTTTCACCGGGCTGGGTCATTACATTGCAGATATATATTTTTTTAGCTTTTGATTCAGAGATTGCTTTAGAAATATCTTCTATTAACAGGTTAGGTATAACGCTTGTATATAAGCTGCCGGGACTCAAGATAATTAAATCGGCTGCTTGTATAGCCTGAACGACATCATCAAGTGCTTTTAAGTGGGCAGGTTCTGTTTTTAATCTTTTGATTTTTCCATAAGCTTCAGGAATTTGTGATTCGCCAAGGATAACCCTGCCATCTTCAAGTTCAGCAACAAGTCTCATATCGTCAAGGGTTGCTGGTAATACATTTCCTCTTATGGCAAGTACTTTTGATGATTCCTTAACAGCGGTTACCATATCTCCAGTAATTGCGCAAAGCGCTGAAAGAAACAGATTACCAAAGCTATGGCCTTCCAGTCCGCTTCCTGTTTTAAACCTGTACTGGAATAATTCTGTAACAAGGTCTTCTTCGTTAGCTAATGCTGCGATACAGTTTCTGATGTCGCCCGGGGGTAATACTCCCATTTCTTCTCTTAACCTGCCGGAACTGCCCCCATCATCTCCAACGGTAACAACTGCTGTCAGGTTATTTGTAATTCTTTTAAGACCTTTTAAAATAGTAGATAGACCTGTTCCACCACCAATTGCAACAATTTTCGGGCCTCTGTTTAATTTTCTTCGTCTGTACAAATTTTCAAGCAGATGAGCTCTTTCACCGGGGTCAATAGCATCCATTATAGAAGAATTTACATTTTTCAATCCAAATAGGATAATAAATAATCCTGTTGCAATAAATATACTGCCGGTTACTGTAGAAGGTGTATTGGCAGCTACTTGTTTTACAAGTTCTATGGACATATGAACAGGATGAAGTTCCAATGTAATAGCAGTACCAAGACTAAGCAAAAAAGTACCCAAAAATGCCATAAAGAACCATCTTTTAACTTGCAGTCCCGGCAAAAGCCAGGTTGCCATTCTTGAAACATTTTTCTGGATTTTCACTTACATACCTCTTGAAATGATATTTTTATCGAATTATTTAAACTGCTAATATTAAAATATTATCTAATATACTTTCTTGTTAAATCAGTAGAAATATCTAAAATGGTAACATAATGATACAGATAAATAAAATTTTTTTAGAAAAATGAAAGATAATAATTGATGTATACTAAAACGGGTTTAAATTTCAGATATCCCGTTTCACATTCTTTCTCGTAAAGATCTCCAAAAATTCAGCACTCCCAGCTTCGTATACAACATCAGATTTTATTTTAAAATCTGAAATTCATTTTGCAAGTGGTATACAACTGCTGAATTAAGGAACACTTTTATTTTATACTTAAATTTAATATAATAATTTCAAATAAGTAAAAGAGAAGAGTATTAATATTGAAACTGGAATTGTTGCTGATATTGTATGCTGTTAAAAATAAAATAGAAGCAAAGGCAAAGAAAAGATGGTATTATCAATATTTGCCCGCAAGCCTTGCTGAAGGCTTCACGCTTGCAGAAGTATTAATAACCCTGCTTGTGATAGGAATTGTCGCAAGTATGGTTATACCTGCAATTATAAATAATACACAGGATGCCGAATTTAAAACAGCATATAAAAAAGCTTTTGCTGTTGCTTCTCAGGTTGTAAAACAGTGTTATAGTGAATACTCGTTTGAGGCAAGAAGTAGTTTTGATGATGGAGCTGCTAATGATAATAATTTTGATGTATTTATGACAAAATTTGCAGTCCAGAAGCAATGTGTAAATAATAATAATGACCAGTGCTGGGATTCTACCGGTGAAACGTCAAATGGAGCACCTACTGATAATGGAATACACGCCTTTATAGATTCCGCAGGAATAGCATGGAGTGCCAGATGCCTTTCAGATTCACACAATACAGGTTGCACAAGTAATATGATACTTGTAGATACAAATGGTTTTAAACGGCCTAACAGGTATGGAAAAGACAGGTGGATTTTGTGGCTTATGGATAAAAATAATCAAGGCAGCACCGGAATTCCGGTAAAAGTATCTGTTCCTGATGATTATACAACTGTAAATAATATGTATTGTCGAACTCCGCCGTGTTATTATAAATTGTGGTTAACGCAGTAAATTATAAATACCTTTTATTTTATACTTAAATTTAATATAATAATTTCAAGCAAGTAAAAGAGAAGGGTATTAATATTGAAACTAGAATTGTTGCTGATATTGTATGCTGTTAAAAATAAAATAGAAGCAAAGGCAAAGAAAAGATGGTATTATCAATATTTACCTGTAAGCCTTGCTGAGGGTTTTACTCTTGCAGAAGTATTGATAACCCTGCTTGTGATAGGAATTGTTGCAAGTATGGTTATACCTGCAATTATAAATGATACACAGGATGCTGAATTTAAAACAGCATATAAAAAAGCTCTTGCTGTTGCTTCTCAGGTTATAAAACAATGTTACAGTGAATATTTGTTTGAAAGTAGTGCTAGTGTTAATGATAGTATTGTATTCAGTAACAATTTTGATGTATTTATGTCTAAATTTTCCGTTCAAAAGAAGTGTATAAATAGCAATAATAAACAATGTTGGGATTCTACCGGTGAAACATCAAATGGAGCACCGGATTTTAATGCTCATTCATTTATAGATACTTCAGGGATGGCATGGAGTTTACGTTGTCCTCCATACAGTTCAGGATGGACAAGTAATTATATACTTGTAGATACAAACGGATTTAAACCTCCTAATAAATACGGAAGGGACAGATGGGCATGGTGGATTTTGGATAAAAACAATCAGGATCATGGTATACCAATGAAGATAAGCATACCAGGTGATGTATCAGAAGATTCCTCAGAATCAACCAAAAGTTTTCTTTGTCCAACACCACCCTGCTATTACAAATCCTGGCTTACACAGTAAACCATATACTAATATCTTTCATTTGCAAAAAGATGATCTCTGTTCAGTACAGAGGTCATCTTTTTACTGTACAATAATCTTTTTTAGTTTACGATTGATTTTTTTTCTTCATCTTCAATAAAATTTTCAACTTTGTAATCTCGTAGTAGCTCTCTGTCTCTATAGTAGGAATATAATTGGAAATTATACAGATTTTTAGTTATAAGCGGAGACATAACTTTTTTAAATGAATTATAACCCATAACGCATACCCCTTTTTAGTTATTAAAAGTAAAAATAACCATTTATACTAAACAGCCTCAATTAATTGATACTTTCTTAATTTGCAAATGCACATAAAAGCAATGTCATTAACTAAAACTGTTTGAAATGGTATAAATCAATAACCAGCACAAAATTAAAGAAAAATTCTTTGTAAACTCTCTGATAAATAGACTTTAAATAATACGTGTTGATAATTTTGTTTAAATTAATAAGGCTATAACTTTGTGATGAAAGCAGAAACTTTGTGTTTACAAATCTAAAAAATTAAAATTTTCTAACCTCCCCTCCTTTCAAATATTAATGACTTAACAAAAAATACTTACGCATTTTTTATTACTTGTAAAATCTTGATAGACAAGAAGTAGTCTACAAAAATTCTTAGCTACCGCCTTCGCGTCGCCGAAGAATTTTTTCCAGCAGTCCTTAATCTAATCTTATTATTTTAACATATAAATTAGGTTGTGAGTTATTTATTGGTGTATTTTTTAAGAAACATTAAAGAAAATATTTAAAATTTACAGGATTTTTATAAGATATACTAGAACGAGTTTAAATTTTCAGGATACAAATATAAGCATTTCCCTGATGACTTTTGCGGCAACAGCTGTCGATGTGCCTGTTGGGTCGTAATGCGGTGCCAGTTCAACAACGTCAGCACCAACAATATTTTGATCCTTAAATTCCAATAACCAGGACATAAATTCATTAAACGTCAGGCCGCCAGCTTCAGGAGTGCCTGTACCACTCATTATTGAAGGATCAAGTACATCAAGATCAACAGAAATAAAAACAGGCTTCTCTGACAGTTTCTTTATGGCTTCGTGTATTCGGGATTTATCATGAATCAGAGTTTTATTTGTTTTTATCCAGTCAAATTCATCTTTTGTGCCTGATCTGATCCCTATCTGAACAAACCTCCCCACTCCAATTTTATCAACTATCCGTTTCATGACTGTTGCATGGGATAGGGTTTCGCCAAGATACTCCTGCCTCAGGTCAGCATGTGCATCAAAGTGCAAAACGCAAAGATCGGGATATTTTTCAAGATAAGCCTCAATTACAGGATAAGTTACAAGATGTTCTCCACCTATTCCGAACCAGAATTTACCGGCATTTAAAGTTTCCTGCGCTGCGTTTTTTATTATATCCAGTGTTTTATCTCTGTTACCCAGCGGAAAATCAAGTTCTCCCGCGTCAAAAAAGGCAACGTCATTAATCTCTTTGTTTTGAATCGGTGAATAGTCTTCCAGCCCCCAGGATGCAAGCCTTACTGTTTCCGGACCAAATCTTGCGCCGGGTCTGTTTGAACATGTGCCATCATAGGGCATGCCAACCAGTACCCATTTTGAGTCTTCAAAACTATCACTTGCGCCTATCCAGTTTTTTGGCAAAAAAGGTCCGCTTAACAATTTAATCTACCTCTACTATATTCTTAACAAAATTAGAAAGTACAAAGGCAGATTTTTGAATATCAGGGTTGTATAACTTGCATTCTTTGGTTATTTCCTTTGCCCTTGCTTCATCAAAATAACTTAACGGCTCGACTGTATTTGAACAGAACGCCCAGCTCCAGTAACCTCCCGGATATGTTGGAATAGGTCCAACAAAAGCGCTTACTATCGGGAAGGCTTTTCGCAAAAGCGGATACATAAGTCCCATCTCTCGTTTATTTGCAACAGGTGATTCTGATTGGGCAGCCATAATACCGCCCGGTTTTAGTGCTGCATTTACGTTTTTGTAAAATTCTTCTGTGAATAGTCCTTCACCAGGTCCCATGGGGTCTGTAGAATCAACTAAAATTATGTCAAACTGGTTTTTTTGCTGTGCAATGTATTCAATACCATCTCTTACCTGAATATCCACTTTTGGATCATCAAGCTTACCTGCAATAGAAGGCAGATATTTCTTGCAGGCATCAATTACAAGACCATCAATTTCACATAAAACGACTTCTTCAACTGATTTATGCTTTAAAACTTCTCTTACAGTACCGCCATCTCCTCCTCCAATAACCAGAATACTCTTTGGATCAGGATGATGAAGTATTGGTATATGGCTTATCATTTCATGATAGAAAAATTCATCTTTTTCAGAAGTCATTACCAGTCCATCCAGAAGAAGCATACGCCCAAAAGCTTCTGTATCTATTATATCTATCGTCTGAAATTCAGAAACTTCGTGAAACAGGGTTTCCTTGACTTTTATTGTTATCCCGAACCCTTCTTTCTGAAATTCTGTAAACCATAAATCCATATTAAAATTACTCCATTCTCAACAGTTTTAATAATATCGAGATTATATCATACGAACGAGCTTTTAAAAAAGTAAAACTGACCGTTTCACTTTTTTAACGCTCCCGCTCCGCACATACCAATTTCAGCCTTTTTGCTATTTTACTTCATTAATTGCAACTTGGTATCAGAAAAGCTTGTAATTAAGGACAGCAGAAAAAATGCGTAAGTATTTTTTATTACGTCCTTAATTATGCTTCGACAGAGGATCATATAGTAAATACTCTAAAAAATTATACATAAATATAATTTAGTCTTATTTTATGCCTGTGTTTTAATTTTAAAAGGAGTTTTAATTAGTTTATCGTTTTCAGGATTAATTATTCCCCTTTTTAATTCTGAATAAGTAGCAGTTCCTGCGCCAAAACTATCTTTTAAATATTCATAAGCTATTTTAGGATCACAGGTTTCTCCGCAGGTAAAAAGATCTACAGCTGCATATCCAAGCTCAGGCCAGGTATGAATAGCCAGATGTGATTCAGCTATAATAACAACGCCGCTGACTCCATAGGGATTAAACATATGGAAACATTTTTGAACCACCGTTGCACCGCATTCTATTGCAGCATTAGTCATAAGTTCTTCTATACGTTGCATATTATTTAATATATTAGGTGTACAGTCAAAAAATTCCGCAAGAATATGACGTCCCAAATAAGTTGATTGTTGCTTTTTTTCTAATTCTACCTGTGCTTTCAATTCTTGTTTTTTCTCCATAATCTAACTAGCTACTATTCATTAGAGTACAGGTTAGTAACCTATAAAGCTGTTCAATTGTTTAAAAGTATTTAAATTTGATGAAATAAGCATATATATTGTAAGAAGAATATCATAAAAATTTTGCCTTTTTCAATAAAAATTTTAAAGAAACTATACATTTCGAAAAAATTTTTATTGTTTATAAATATTCTTTCCTTCAGGTGAATAAAGGTTTTTCCTATTTGTAACCAGCTCTTCTGTTATTTTCATAAACTTTTCCTCCTCAAGATCAAGGTTTTTATCCATACTCAAAAGATAATTCACAAAATCTTTTGCAGCTTCCCTGATATTTACCTTGTTTAAAAGCAGCATATCCTTAGCAAGCTCAGGATTTGTTGCAGCAAGCCTTGTTGTATCCCTGAAACCACTGGCTGCTATGGATAAAGCTAAATCCTTTGTACTTTCATCAGAATATTTATAAACGATACCAAAAAGAGACTGGCTTACAAGTAAAGGTAGGTGGCTTATTAAGGCTACCGCCCTGTCATGTTCATGCGGGTTTGCAATTATAACTTTTGCGCCAATTTCTTTTATGAGTTCTTTTAAGCTTTCAATATCTCTGGATTCTGACCATTTTGAAGGAGTTAAAACCCATTTTGCATCTTCAAACAGGTTATCTACAGCGTTATCTATTCCTTTATGTTCAGTTCCAGCCATTGGATGTCCGCCTATAAAGTTTACAGGAAATTCTGCATTATCGACATAATCTGCAATAAACCCTTTAAGGCTTCCGACGTCGGTAATTATACAGTCTGACGAAACTATTTTTGATATTTGATCTATAAAAGAAATTATTTTATGGATTGGAGTGCAAATAAATACGATTTTTGCATCTTTGACTGCATTAATATCCGTGGAATATTCGTCTGCCAGATTCTGTTTTCTGGCTTTAGAGACAGTTTCTTCCCTGCCGGAAACACCTATCAGATGAAAATTCTTTGGTCTTAAGGCCTTAAGGAGAGAACCTCCTATAAGGCCAAGACCAACAACCGCTATAGAAAACTCTTTTGACATATTCTGTCCTTTAAAAGTATTTATCGTAGGATGGGCATACTTGCCCATCAATATTAAAAGCTGTATAGATTTTTATATTATACATTTAATTTTGCAACAGGAATAATAAATTTGTCTATTAATTCATTAATCTCTTTCATTACTTTTTGATATTGTTCTATTGTCAAACTCTGGGCACCATCAGAATATGCCCTGTCGGGGTTGTGGTGTACTTCTATCATTACTCCATGTGCACCTGCTATTAAGCCTGCTTTTGCCATTGGCGCAACGAGGTATCTTCTGCCGGTAGCATGGCTCGGGTCAACAATTATTGGCAAGTGAGAATATTTTCTTATAATTGGTACTGCTGCAAGATCAAGAGTATTTCTTGTATATGTAGAATCAAAGCCTTTAACGCCTCTTTCGCAAAGAATTACCTTACTGTTACCTGCATACATAATATGTTCAGCGGCCAGAAGAAATTCTCTTATTGTTGCGGCAGGTCCTCTTTTTAATAATACAGGTTTGTCCAGTTTACCAACAGCCTTTAAAAGCTTGAAATTCTGCATGTTTCTTGCCCCAATTTGGAGAATATCAGCATAATCAGCAACCATTTCTGCATCAGCACTGTCCATTACTTCAGTTACAACCAACAAACCTGTTTCTTCTCTTGCCTGAGCCAGATATTTAAGGCCTTCTTCTTCAAGTCCCTGAAATTCGTACGGGCTAGTTCTTGGTTTGAATGCTCCACCTCTTAATATCTTTGCGCCAGATTCTTTTACTGCATGTGCAACCCTTAAAAAACCTTCCTTATCATCTTCAACGCTGCATGGTCCGGCCATTATGACAGGTCTTTGACCATTGCCGATTTTGACACCTCTTCCAAGATCAATAATAGAATCTGTCCGTTTACTTTCTCTACTGGCCATTTTAAAAGGTTCCTGAATGAGTTTTACTTCTCTTACACCTTCATATGACGCAATAGATTGTGGTTCTACAAGTCTTTTATCTCCTATTGCTGCAATAACAGTCATTACATCACCACGATTAAAAATAAGTTTGAAATCATAGCTTTCCATTTTTTCCGCTACTTTTTGAATCTGTTCTTCTGTTGCATCCGGTTCCATAACGATGATCATTTTGATTTTGTCTCCTTTTTAAATAAATTATTAACTAAAATAACGATTTTTATGGATACACAGGGTGTATTTATTACTGCTTTTACAGTTAGTGATTGTTTAAAAAGCTAAAACAAGACCTTTTTGATGGGCAAGTATGCCCATCCTACATTTGTGTTTCTTGTTATATTCGATTTTTATTATAAATACTTCTCTTATTATTTTAACAGTGCATAAATGCACCCTGTGTATCTGACAAGAATATTAAAGAATGCCGTTCACCTCCTTAAAATTGAACATAAAAAAACCGGATGCAGCTTCCTGCACCCGGTTTTTAGTTTTTTAATCTAACAACAGGTACAGGACTCTCGGCTTGTAAAGAAATAATTAATTGCTCTGGCGGCTCGTTTTCCAGCCCCCATTGCATTAATTGCATTTGATTCTCCTGTCGGAGCCACGTCCCCGCCTGCAAAAACACCTGGTATTGAAGCTGCCCCTGTTTCAGGGTCAACAATTATATATCCTTTAGCATTGACATTAAGATCCATGCCTTCTTGAATAGCAGAAGTTTGAATAATTGGGTTTGTGTTTGTTCCAAGTGCCACAATTACTGTATCAACTTCCATATCATCAATTCTACCTTTAATGGCAACAGGTTTTCTCCTGCCGCTTTCATCAGGTTCTCCAAGTTCCATTACCTGAAGTTTTAAATTTGCTACATATCCGTCATTCCCCTGAATTTCTACCGGGGAATGAAGAAGTTTGAATGCAATGCCTTCTTCTTTTGCATGCTGAATTTCTGCTTTTCTTGCCGGAAGTTCAGCTTCTGATCTTCTGTATACAATGGTAACTTCTTCAAAACCAATTCTCTTAGCTGTCCTTGCTGCATCCATAGCAGTATTGCCACCGCCAACGACAGCAATTTTTTTACCAAATCTGATAGGAGTTGGATAATCTTCCCTGTTTGCTCTCATCAAGTTTATTCTGGTTAAAAATTCATTAGCTGAATAAACGCCGTTTAAATTTTCTCCGGGGATATTGAGCATCTTTGGAAGCCCTGCTCCGCTGCAAAGAAATATTGCATTGTATCCGTCATCAAAAAGATCCTGTATTGTCAGGGATTTTCCAATTATTACATTTGGCTTGAATTCAACTCCAATTGCTTTTAATGACTCAATTTCCCTGTCAAGAGCAGTTCTGGGAAGTCTGAATTCAGGAATACCATATCTTAAAACACCACCTAAAGCATGAAGTGCTTCAAAAACTGTTACTTTATGTCCTGCTTTTGCAAGGTCAGCGGCAGCGGTAATTCCTGCACAGCCTGATCCGACTATAGCAACTTTTTTGCCGGAAGGGGTTATTTTTGTGCTGACACTTTCTGTATTGTCTCCGACGTATCTTTCCAGACAACCAATTGCTACAGGCTTGCCTTTTATACCTAAAACGCAATTGCCTTCACACTGTCTTTCCTGCGGACAAACCCTGCCGCATACAGAAGGCAAGAGGCTTGTTTCCCTGATAACATTTCCAGCTTCCTGCAATTTTCCTTCTTTTATTTTTTGTATAAACCCTGGAATATTTATATTAACGGGACATCCGGCAACACATTTTGGATTTTTGCAGTTTAAACAGCGATTTGCTTCTGCAAGTGCCTGTTCTGCCGTAAAATTATTTTCAACTTCTTCAAAATTTTTATTTCTATAATCAGGCTCAAGTGTATGAGGAGTCTGTCTTTCAATTTTTCCGTTGCTCATTAACTTTCCTTTGTGGTCTTTTTATTTGTCTTGTATTTATCGGTTTATTATACATCGATTGAATAAATTAATGTTTTTAAAGCTCTACGATTGTGAACTTTTATTAACTATATAACAATATTATAGCAATTAAATAAATAGTTTTATTTTAATATTTTTATTGAAAAGTCTAAAATTAAGAGAGGGCAATTTATGCAAATAAATAACCGCTATTTTATTCATAAAAATCAAGTAAAAAAAAGGGATAATTCCCCTTCATTTAAACAATTTAACTGCAACTTTTTTAATAAAACGACAGGAAAGTTTGATAGAGAAACTGTAGGTGGTTATTTATATTTTGATTTATTACGTTTAGAATCAGCATTGCCAGTTGAGCAGCAGCGAGATTTTAAAGAAGTAGCAAAAGAAGCAAGCGAATTAACTGAAAAAATATGTAGTGGATTTGATAATCTAGTTAATTTAATAAAAAAACACATTGCTCCATTAAATCAAAAAGACGGATATTTAGATATGAAAATTATAAATGGTAAATATCTACATTCAATGACTATCATGACCGGTGGTAAAAGGTTGATGGCTGATTTAATGGATGAAACATTAATAGAATCAGATAAATTGCTGTCTATATTGGAAGAAAATATTTGTCAAAATAGCAAGTTAGGTATAAAAGAAGCTGAAGAATATAGACAATCCTATATAAAGCTATTGGGACTTGAACCCGATGCTTCCTGAAGATAACCTTATTGAAAGAAAATCAGGAAAGGACATTAAAAAAGAGAAATAGTACAAAAGAGGCAAGTTCGTAAACTTGCCTCTTTGTAAATTATAAAATTACTATTCTGTAAATGTATCTGTAGCCCCTTCTCTTTCGGTTCTAACCTTATCCATAATTTCTTCAAACTCTTTTTCGTCCAGAGTTTTTTTAATCAATTACCCTGTGTTTTATTTTTTTGATTTAATAAATTTTCGATAATTTTTGCATTACGCATTGCATATTTAAAATTCGTTTGTACAATATCCAAACTTTCTTTCATAAGGGATTGGTATTCAATCTTACCAATTTCACAAGGTTTCTTTAAATACAGTATTTATTAAGCCTTTTTCAATTTGCTATATAATCTATGTATATTGGATAACGGAGATTTCATTCACATATAAGGACGTAATAAAAAATACTTAGAAGTGGTCTCAAAACCTAACGAGATTTCGCAAAAGGATTATTAAACATCCAAGTATAACAAAGGCGAGATAGTTTTCTGGCTTGACTTCCCATCTAACAATAATTCTTCTAAAGTAAAAAAGCC
>Ga0074193_1001512_pt1 | contig 27404 bp, 26 predicted proteins | sample EPASupsiteHSE605_FD_64523 | JGI IMG/M metagenome (GOLD analysis project Ga0074193, IMG submission 64523) | Bioremediated contaminated groundwater from EPA Superfund site, New Mexico - Sample HSE6-05 | ecosystem: Environmental > Aquatic > Deep subsurface > Groundwater > Contaminated ... | reverse complement strand
ACTTACGCACAAAGGGCATCGCGCGCACTTGAGCGTATAGGCATAAGCGCAATTATCACAAAAGCGCCCAAGAGCGCGACGGGACAGGGCTGCAACTACTGTGTCAAGGTTTCTGAAAAAAATTTTACTCGCTCCATTGCCGCGCTCGTGGACGCGGGTCTCGGACCGACAAAGATTTTCCTCGTAACAAGCGAAGGCTCAGTCAGCGAGGTACCGGGATGATTTATTTAGACAGCGCGGCTACGAGCCTTCAGAAACCGAAGGAGGTTCCGCTCGCCGTCAGCCGCGCCATGACAATGATGGCAAGTCCCGGAAGGGGCTGCCACAGACCTGCAATGATGGCTGCGGACTGCGTATTAAACTGCCGTATGCTGCTCGCTTCATATTTTAATGTCGGCGAGCCCGAAAACGTCATATTTACCTTCAATGCCACACACGGCTTGAATATCGCTATAAACTCGCTTGTTTCAAAGGGCGACAAAGTCGTTATCTCGGGTTACGAGCACAATTCCGTCACAAGACCCCTGAAGGCGCTGGGCGCCGATGTTTTTATCGCAAAATCCCGATTATTTGATAAGTACGCCGCTGTCGAAGCCTTCAGACAGGCTCTGCCGGGCGCAAAATGCGCCGTGTGCACACATGTATCAAACGTCTTCGGCTTCATCCTGCCGATAAGAGAAATTGCGGGTCTCTGCCGTGAATTAAGCGTACCTCTTGTAATCGACGCCTCTCAGTCCGCGGGGATACTTCCTATAGACTTCAAGGAGCTTGGCGCCGCATTTATCGCAATGCCGGGGCATAAGGGCTTGCTGGGACCTCAGGGAACGGGGGTTCTTCTCTGCGGACACGACGCGAAACCTGTTCTGTTCGGCGGCACGGGCTCAAACAGCGCCGACAGCTTGATGCCGGATTTTTTGCCGGACAGACTGGAGGCTGGGACGCATAATGTTTCGGGCATAGCAGGGCTCGCTCAGGGACTAAGATTTATAACGTCAAAGCCAAAAAACGCGATATCAAGGCATGAGAGCGGCCTTTGCCGCGCTTTTGCCGAGAAAACCCGCGGAATTACGGGGCTGAAAAGGTTTTCAAGCGAGAACTTTTCGGCGCAGGCGGGAGTTATTTCGGTTATGAGCGACGCAATTGCAAGCGATGAGCTTGCCGAAAGACTCGGAAAAGAGGGCATCTGCGTCAGGGCGGGGCTTCATTGCTCGCCATTGGCGCATGAAACTGTCGGCACTGCCGAACAGGGGACTGTGAGATTCAGCTTTTCACCGTTCAATACCATGACGGAAGTCTCATATGCGGCCGATACGCTAAAAAAAATCCTGAATAAGCCGTAAATAGTTTTATAAACATTTGCCATTTCATTATTGATATTATATAATAAACTTTGTGTAATTGTGTTTAATCTGCAGAACGGGCTTTGCTTACAGCACTGTACACTTCGATAAAGTTTGAACTATTTACAGATAGAGGTTATTTCCTATGGAACAGTTCAAAGATTTTATACTCAGGACAGTACAATATTTGCTGTCTGCAAGGGTGCCGGATATACTCGACATCCTTATTGTCGCGTTTTTGATATACAAGCTGATTGGGATTATAAGAAGGACAAACTCCCATAAAATCGCAAACGGACTTTTCATTGTCATTTTTGTTCTTTGGATTTCCGATTGGCTGAATCTTACCGTGATACACTTCCTTTTGAGTAAAGCTTTTGAGGTCGGGCTGCTTGCTCTGGTCATACTGTTTCAGCCGGAAATCAGGCGTGCGCTTGAAAAAGTCGGAAGCGGCAACATATTGTTTCTGCTTCGCGGAAATATACATGTCCAGACAATTGATACAGCCATCACGCAGACTGTTATCGCCTGTAAGGCAATGAGCAAGAGCAAAACGGGCGCGCTTATCGTATTTGAGCGTGTAAACAAGCTGGATAACCAGATAAACACAGGCACGATCATCAATTCCGATACCACCGCTGAACTTTTGAAGAACATTTTCTACAACAAGGCACCGCTTCATGACGGAGCGGTGATAGTCAGCGAAGGAAAAATCGCAGCAGCAGGCTGTATGCTTCCGCTGTCGAACAATCAGAACCTGAGCCGCGATCTTGGAATGCGCCACAGGGCGGGAATCGGCATGAGCGAGCATTCCGATGCCGTGGTTGCAATCGTTTCGGAGGAAACGGGAGCAATATCCATTGCGGTGGACGGTATGCTCAAACGCCATTTGTCGGCGGAAACCTTCGAGAAGATACTTCGAAACGAGATTATCATTGATGAAGGCATCGACACCGAAAGCAAAAGAAAAAAGCTTTCCGACTATTTTAAGGTGAAGAAAAATGGTTAAGAAAAATGGAAAGTCCAGAATACTGGACAGTAAGATTTTGTGGGCCGTGGCCTCGCTTATTGCTTCGACCTTGCTTTGGGTCTATGTTACGACGTCGGAAGGCGATGTCATCGAGAGGACTTACGACGGAGTACAGGTCGTTTTTAAGGGCGAAGAGAGCCTTATGGACAAAAGCGGGCTCGTTATCTCAAACATCAGCTCCAATACGGTCAGCGTAAGGCTCAAGACCACCCGCCGTGAAATATCCAAGCTATCGGCAAGTACCATCGTTGCCGTAGTCGATGTTTCGAAATTCAGCTCCGAGGGTATTTACAATCAGTCGGTATCACTGGAATTTCCCACAGGAAGCAATACAAACTCGATTGATATAGTAACGATACTTCCGGGAAGTATATCGTTCAACATTGACAAGACCAGCACAAAAACAATTGAGATGAAAGGAAAGTTCGTCGGCACCGTTAACGAAGGCTATGCGGCGCAGCCGATTGAATTCAACCCGCAGACCGTAACGATAAGCGGACCTGAAAACGAGATCAGTAAGGTCGCGTACGGCTGGGTTGAGGTTGACCGCGATAATGTGGACAAGACTATCGAGTTTGCTTCCCCGTATGTGCTGATAGATGAAGCCGGAAACGAGCTTGATATCGGCAACATCACCCTGAGCGACGATACCGTTTCAGTCACGGTTCCGATAACCTTAACAAAGGAAGTCCCGCTGACGATAGATCTGGTCGAAGGCGGAGGGGCAACGGCGGAAAACGTAACAATCAGCTGCGACCCCTCTACTATAACTATCGCCGGTGACGCCGAAACGCTTGACGGTATCAACAAAATATCCGTCGGGACGATTGATCTGGCTTCCTTTGCTTCCTCTTACGAGGATACCTACCAGATTGTTCTGAACAACGACGTTTCAAATGTTACAGGTATCACGGAAGCAAAGGTAACCGTTAAAATAGTCGGGCTCGAAACGGAAAAATTCAGCGTTACCAATATTTCAACAGTCAACGGACCCTCGGGCAAGAAAATATCGATTGTCACGGAAAACGTCGAGGTTACGCTGCGCGGCAAATATAGCGTGCTTTCTAAAATCGCCGCAAACAATATTAGGGTGGTGGCTGACCTTGCGGACATCGGCTCGACGACAGGCATTTTCCAGCCGACGGCCAAGGTTTATGTGGACGGCTACACGGGAGTCGGCGCAATCGGCGAATACAGCTTATATGTTAAAATCAAATAGCTGTGTTTAATTGCGAACAGACGGAAAGGACAAGGCAATATGGTAAAAAGCATGACCGGCTACGGCGGAGCAAAGTCCTCGGAGGGCGCATATAAGCTTTCCGTGGAACTGAAAAGCGTCAATAACCGGTATCTGGACACATCCGTGCGTCTGCCCCGCAGCTATATGTACGCCGAAGAGGCGGTCAAATCGGCTGTACAGGCTCATGTTACACGGGGAAAGGTCGACGTATTCATCTCCTTCGATTTGGTTTCCGCTGAGAACGCGGCAGTTACCGTTAATGAGGTGCTTGCGGCTGAATACAAGGCGGCAGTTGAGAGCATCGGAGAAAAACTGGGGCTCGATACCGGACTTTCGGCATATCAGATTGCAAAGCTGCCGGATGTTCTGCTGCTGGACAAAAAGGAACTGGAAAAGGACGAGGCTCAAAAGGAACTGCTTAAGGTTCTTGAGCAGGCGCTTTCAGATTTCGACGCGATGCGCAGACGCGAGGGCGGAAAATTGTATGACGATATTTCCTCCCGCCTAAAAGCACTTGAAGCTTATGTCAGCTTCATCGAGGAGCATTCTCCGCAGACCGTTGAGGAATATCGCGACAGACTCACAAAAAAGATGCAGGATATACTCGAGAGCAAGCAGATCGACGAGAGCCGCATATTGACAGAGGCGGCGATTTATGCCGACCACATTGCAACAGACGAGGAGACAGTCCGTTTGCGCAGCCATATCGAGCAGATGCGCGGTATGCTTTCGGGCGAGGCTCCGGCCGGCAGGAAGCTCGACTTTATTGTGCAGGAGCTGAACCGTGAAACGAATACGATCGGGTCAAAGTGCAACAGCACCGATATAACGCGCACCGTGCTGGAAATGAAATCGGAAATCGAAAAAATCAGAGAACAGGTTCAGAACATTGAATAGGGGGATTAAGCCTTGAAACTTATCAACATCGGCTTCGGCAACATGGTATCGGCCTCTCGCGTTATCGCCATTGTAAGCCCTGAATCGGCGCCGATAAAAAGGATTATACTTGATGTGCGCGACAGAGGGCAGCTTATTGACGCGACCTACGGCAGAAGAACAAGAGCCGTCGTCATCATGGACAGCGGGCACGTCATTCTCTCGGCTATTCAGCCGGAGACAGTTGCGGGGAGAATGAGCGGTAAAAACGAGGCCGACGCCGGAGGTGAAGCTGAAAATGAGTGATTGCGGGAAATTGATCGTAGTGTCCGGCCCGTCCGGCGCCGGTAAAAGCACGGTCATTTCGCGAGTTATGGAACAAGACAAAAGCGTTGTGTTTTCCGTATCCGCCACGACCAGAAAGCCGCGTGAAGGCGAGCGTGAAGGCGTCGATTACTACTTTATCGATACCGAGCACTTCAAGAAGATGATTGACAACGGCGAGCTTCTCGAATATGCGCAGTATGTGGATAACTTCTACGGAACGCCAAAAGCGCCTGTTCTTGAAAACCTCGAAAAAGGCCTCAGCGTTCTGTTCGATATCGAAGTTCAGGGCGCTATGCAGATTAAAAACCTTTGTCCCGAAGCCATTTTGATATTCGTAATCCCCTCCGAATTTTCCGAGATTGAAAAAAGGCTGCACGCAAGGGGAACGGACAGCGAAGAAAAAATCAGCCAGCGTATAGAAACAGCAAAATACGAATACTCGTTTGCTATGAAATACGACTACATCGTGCTTAACGATGTCCCCGGAACAGCAGCAGCCGAAATAGAATCCATTATTACCGCAGAAAAATGCAAGACCGAAAACAGAAAAAAATTCATAAACGAGGTGTGTTCATTATGATGCTTTACCCGCCGCTCGCCGACATGGTTCAAAAAGTCGGAAGCCGTTATTTACTTGTCAACCTTATTGCCCGCAGGGCAAGAGAGCTTTCAACAAACGCCGAGGAAAACGGCATACATCTTGATAAAAAGCCGGTCTCGACCGCAATAGACGAGGTCTATACGGGAAAAATCAGACCGGTCGAAAGAAATCGCTGAACCTGAGCAAAAGGCTTTGAAGACGCATTTTTGCGCCTGTGGTTATTCTCTGACGAAGGAGCGGTGACTTAATTGGAAAAAACGGTCGCAAAAGTAGCAGTGTCTGCCGCTACCTATCAGATTGACAAACCGTATGACTACATCGTGCCTGACGAATTTGCGGAAACTCTGACGCCGGGTATGCGTGTGCTTGTCCCTTTCGCCAAAGGCAACAGAAAAACAGAAGGCATAGTTCTGAGCCTTTCCGACAAAACTGAGCTTTCCAAGCTCAAATGCATCGCGTCGGTCCTTGACGAGGCCCCCGTCATTTCGGATGAACTCATCAAGCTTGCGCTGTGGATGCGGGAACGCTGCTTCTGCACGGTCTACGATGCCGTTAAAGCGATGCTTCCGGCGGGGCTCTGGTACAATCTGAGCGCCGTCTGCCGCCTTTCAGAAGGCGTAGGAAAGCCTGAGGCCTATGAAGCGGCGTCGCGCTCGGAAAAGCAGCGCAAAGTTCTGGATGTCGTTTTTTCGCACGGCGGAAGCTGCGAATACCGCGATATTGAGCTCGCTTTCGGCTCGGAAGATCCCATGAGCGCGGTTCGGGGTCTCACTACAAAGAACGTTCTGGTCACGGACTGCCTTGAAAACCGAAGGATCAAGGACAAGACCGTGAGCTTTGCGTTTTTAGCCGTGCCTTCGGAAAACGCCGCGGAAATCGCGGGAGCAAAGAAGCGCTCCGCACCGTCTCAGTCCGCCGTTCTGGAGCTCCTCGCTAATTTCGGCGGAGCGACTGTGAACGACATACGCTACCTTACCGGCGCCGGCAGCGCCGCGATCAAAAAACTTGAGCAGGACGGGCTTATCGCCGTCGAGCAGGTCGAGGTTTTTCGCAGACCTGATTACAGGGAAGGCAAAATTCTGCCTCTCCCGGAGCTAAGCGAACAGCAGCAGTCGGCCTATGAAGGCCTTTTATCGCTCGCAAGCTTAGACACCGCCGCCTGCGCCCTGCTTTACGGGGTAACGGGAAGCGGAAAAACCTCCGTCTATATCCGCCTTATAGACGAGCTTCGCAAGCAGGACCAGTCCTCTATACTCCTTGTTCCCGAAATCGCTCTGACGCCGCAGATGCTGGAGACCTTTTCCTCGTATTTCGGTGACGAGATCGCCGTCATGCACAGCTCGCTTTCGGCGGGGGAACGCTATGACGAGTGGAAGCGAATCAAAAGCGGCAAAGCAAGAGTCGTTGTCGGCACACGAAGCGCGGTTTTTGCTCCTGTGAAGAATCTGGGAATGATAATCATTGACGAGGAGCAGGAGGACACCTACAAGTCCGAAAACGCTCCCCGTTATCACGCGCGTGACGCGGCAAAATTCCGCTGTGCGCGCAGCGGAGCCTTTCTGCTTCTGGGCAGCGCCACTCCGGACATTGTGAGCCGTTACAACGCCCAGATCGGCAGATACAGCTTTTTTTCCCTGTCGGAACGGTACAATCAGATGTCGATGCCGCAGGTTCAGATTGTCGACATGAAAAAGGAATTGAGAAACGGAAACGGCGGCGATTTAAGCTCTGCCTTGATTAAAGAACTTGAAGAAAACATTTCGCGCGGCGAACAGAGCATACTTTTTCTCAACAGGCGCGGTATGTTCAAACTTATAAGCTGCAGCGAATGCGGTTATACCTATAAATGTCCGCGCTGCAGCGTCAGCCTGACCTATCACAGCGCAAACAACCGTCTTATGTGCCACTACTGCGGCTTTTCGCAGGCTGTGGACACCTCCTGTCCCGACTGCGGCGGCAAGCTGAGCTTTGTCGGCGCGGGAACTCAGAAGGTGGAAGAAGAGCTGCGGGAGCTCTTTCCCGAAACGGAGGTCATACGTCTGGATACGGACACCGTTGCCGCTGCGGGTTCGCACGACGTTCTGCTGAACAGATTTCGTGACGAGAACGTCCCGATACTGGTCGGAACGCAGATGGTGACAAAGGGACTGGATTTTCCAAATGTAACTCTTGTCGGCGTGCTCATGGCGGACCAGTCGCTTTACGCGGGGGATTACAGAGCCTCGGAACGAACCTTTTCGCTGATAACGCAGGTTGTCGGGCGCTCGGGCAGAGGCACGGTGGCGGGAAGAGCGGTCATTCAAACCTTCACACCGCAGAACCAGGTGATTCTGCAGGCGGCTCATCAGGATTACGACAGCTTTTACAGCTCTGAGCTCGAGATGCGCAGGCTCCAGTGGTGTCCGCCTTTTTCCGAGTTGTTTTCCGTGACGGCCGTCGGACAGAACGAGAGCGTCGTTCTGCGCAGTCTGAATACCGCAAAAAGCATTCTCTCCAAGGAGCTTGGAAACAAGGCGGATGTCAGAATACTGGGACCGGCCCCGCTTTCCGTCGTCCGTGTAAACAACAGCTTCCGCCACAGGCTTACCATTGCCTGCACGGACGGAAAGGGTATAAGGGAGCTTATATCAAACGTAATAATCTACTGCAACACAAACAAGGAATTTAAGGGCGTTACTGTCTTCGGGGACATCAACGCCAATCAATAAAGATGATAATCCATTGAATAGGAGCAAGGAGTATGGCAATTCGGAACATAGTTAAAGAAGGGGACAGCGTTTTGGAGAAACGCAGCCGCCCGGTAACGGAATTCAACGACAGGCTTCACATTTTGCTGGACGATATGAAGGAGACTCTAAAAGCATCCGGAGGGGTCGGACTCGCGGCGCCGCAGGTGGGAGTTCTCCGAAGTGCGGTTGTCGTTATTGAAACCAATGTTTCCGAGGACGAGGACAGTTATTTCATCGAGCTTGTTAACCCTGAGCTCATATTTGAGGAAGGCGTGCAGACCGGCCCGGAAGGCTGCCTGTCGTTTCCGGGGCAATATGGTATCGTGACCCGTCCGAACCATGTTAAGGTGCGCGCGCAAGACAGAAACGGCAAAACATTCGAAGTTGAGGGCGAAGCCCTGACGGCCAGATGTTATTGCCATGAAATTGACCATCTGAACGGAATACTTTTCCCTGAACGCGCCGAGCGTATGCTTACGCCGGAAGAGATTAGCGAAAAAGACGAGTAATTGGAGTTGACCTTTGATGCGGATTGTTTTTATGGGTACGCCCGATTTTGCCGCAGCTTCGCTGCAGCGCCTCATTGACGAGGGCTTCGAGCTCGTCGGGGTTTTCACACAACCCGACAAACCAAAGGACAGAGGCATGAAGCTGTATCCGAGCCCTGTCAAGGAAATTGCTCTCAAGGCCGGAATACCCGTATTCCAGCCCGAAAAAATGAGGGACGGAACGGCGCTTGCCGCGCTTAAATCACTTTCTCCCGATCTTGTTGCGGTCGTCGCCTACGGGAGGATACTGCCGGATGATATTCTTGCCGTCCCTCCAAAGGGAACCATCAATATCCACGGCTCTCTTCTGCCGAAATACCGGGGCGCGGCGCCGATACAATGGGCGGTGCTAAACGGCGAAAGGACAACAGGCGTCAGCTCCATGTACCTTGCTTCAGAGCTTGACAGCGGAGACGTAATATATACCGAAGAAACTGAAATCGGAGAATTTGAAACTTCCGGACAGCTTTTTGAGAGGATGAAAGGGCTTGGAGCGGAGCTTCTTGTAAAAACAGTGCGCGATATTGACAGCGGCTGTGCGCCGAGAGCACCGCAGGACCACTCGGGTGCAACCTTTGCACCGCCTCTGTCAAAGGAAATGTGCCCGATTAACTGGACGAAAACCCCGCGCGAGATTGTTAAACACATATGCGGTCTCGATCCGTGGCCTGTCGCGACCGCGGAGCTTATGGGAACGATTTTCAAGATTTACGCCGCGGAATACACTTCCAACAGAACCGAAAAGCCTGCGGGAACAGTTGTTTCGGCGGACAGCAAAAGGGGAATAGAGCTTGCCTGCGGAAACGGGGAAACCCTCCTCATTACACGTTTGCAGGCGCCTGCCGGCAGGCAGATGTCCGCGGCAGACTATCTGCGCGGGCACCCAATGGATATTTAGCATACGCACATCGGAGGTAATAATGGCAAAATCAGCCCGCGAGGCGGCTTTGACAGTTTTGGAGCGCTGCCGCAGAGACCAGGCGTTTTCGGACGCGCTTTTGGGCAGCGTCATGCAGACTGCAGGATTAGACTCCAAGGACAGAGCCCTCTGTACGAGACTGTGCTACGGAGTCATTCAAAATATGCTGCTGTGCGACTTTTACATCGATACATTCGTATCAAAAGCACAGAAACTGGAGCCGAAGGTTCGCGATATACTGCGGCTGTCGGTCTATCAGATACTGCTTATGGATAAAATCCCTTCGCACGCGGCCGTTAACGAGGGCGTTGAGCTTTGCAGAAAGTATGGATTTGCAAGGGCTTCAGGTCTTGTGAATGCCGTTTTGCGCAGAATTACCGAGAATAAAGACAGGCTGCCGCCGATACCCGATAAGGACATAAAAGAATACCTTTCTATCAAATACAGCACACCTCCCGAACTTGTAAAAAAACTGACGGAGGAATTCGGGACTGATTTCGCGGAGAAGCTCTTAGCCGCAAATAACGAAGCGGCTCCGCTGACTATACAGGTAAACACCCTTAAAACCACGGCCGCGGAGCTGCGCTCCGCGCTTGAAGCAAAAGGCGTCGAGCTTACACCGCATAAGCTTATTCCGGACTGCTTCGAGCTAAACGGCGCAGGGGATCTGACCGAGCTTGAAGAGTGCGCAAACGGGCTTTTCTATGTTCAGGACGCGGCAGCCAAAATTGCCGTCCTTGCGGCGGCTCCGAAGCCGGGCGATAACGTTCTGGACGCCTGCAGTGCACCGGGCGGAAAAAGCTTTGCAGCGGCATTGATGATGAATAACAGCGGAAGCATCAGCGCGTTTGATATACGGGAAAACAAGCTCACGAGAGTCAGGGAAGGCTCTTCGCGCCTCGGAATAAACATAATCATGACCGGCGTTATGGACGCCTCAAAGCCCGACGCAAGCCTAAGCGAAGGCTTCGACCTTGTCATCGCGGACGTGCCGTGTTCGGGGCTAGGAGTTATCCGCAAAAAACCCGACATCCGATATAAGGATATGAAAGAGATCGAAAAGCTGCCGGAAACGCAGCTTGCCATATTAAACGGGCTGGCCTCCTGCGTCAAGCCCGGCGGAGTGCTGCTCTATTCCACCTGTACGGTGCTTGAAAAGGAAAACGGCGGCGTTATTGACCGCTTTCTGAAAGACCACGGAGAATTTTCCGCAGAGAGCTTTGTGCTGTCCTCTCCGATAAACGAGGTCGGAAGCGGCAGACTGAGCCTCTATCCGCACATACACCATACAGACGGATTTTTTGTCTGCAAATTGAGGAAAAAAAATGAAAACTGATATAAAATCCCTGCTGCCAGAAGAAATCGAAGCCGCCTTCGCAAAAATCGGCGAGCCGAAATACCGCGCAAAACAGGTTTTCGCATGGATGAGCAGGGGAGTGCGCTCCTTTGACGAAATGTCGGATCTTCCCAAAATGCTTCGCACGGCTCTCAGCGAAAATTTCATTCTGACAAATCCCAAACCGATACGCAAACAGATTTCCCAAATCGACGGCACTATAAAATACCTCTGGGAACTTGGCGACGGAAACGCCGTCGAAACGGTTGTAATGAGCTATCAGCACGGCAACACGGTATGTATTTCAACGCAGGTCGGCTGCCGCCAGGGCTGCGCCTTCTGCGCCTCAACGATAGGCGGACTTGTCCGTAACCTTGAACCGTCCGAGATGCTTGACGAGGTGCTCTTTTCACAGATTGATTCTGAAAAACCGATTTCAAACATCGTGCTCATGGGTATAGGCGAGCCGCTGGATAATTATGACAATGTAATCAAATTCCTGAAGCTCGTCAACCATCCGGACGGCATGAATATCGGAATGCGGCATATCTCTCTTTCAACCTGCGGTCTGACAGAAAAAATTGACAAACTTGCAGAGCTTAATCTACAATTGACTTTGTCAATATCTTTGCATGCGGCTGACGATGAGACGCGTTCAAAGCTTATGCCCGCAAACAGGAAAAGAGGAGTAGACGAGCTGGTCACTGTCTGCAAACGGTATTTCAAGCGTACCGGAAGAAGGATTTCCTTTGAATACGCGATGATCGACGGTGTCAACGACACTCCGATGCACGCAATTCTGCTGTCACAGAAGGCAAAGGCCTGCTCGGCACATGTAAATCTCATCCCGCTCAATCACGTTGAGGAGAGAGAGTTCAAGCCTTCAACGGCCGAAAATATGAAGAACTTCATTAAAATACTTGATGAAAACGGAGTAAACTCAACCGTGCGCAGAAAGCTCGGCGGCGATGTCGACGCATCCTGCGGACAGTTGAGGAGAAAAGCCGCCCAACAGGGCGACTGACGGGTATAATTCAGAAGGCTTGCGCGGAGCGAAGGATTTCCGCGCACGGGAGGAAGAGATGAAAGGCTACACCATAACCGATGTCGGTAAGGTGAGAAACGAAAACCAGGACTGTGTACGGTTCTTCCAGAGCACGCTGCCGTCATTTGCCGTTCTCGTGCTTTGCGACGGAATGGGCGGCGCAAAAGCGGGAAGAGTTGCAAGTGAAATAGCCCTGTCTTACTTTATGTCGGGAATTGCGGAATACCTTGCCGAAAAGAAAAACAAAGAGGACATTTCCGAGTTCGCTCGCCTTGCGGTAAACAGCGCAAATGAGCAGGTTTACAAGCGCGGAAGCAGCGACAAGGACTGCGAGGGAATGGGAACAACTCTTGTTGCGGCGATTGTCAGAGGTAAGGAATGCTGTATCGTCAATGTCGGCGACAGCCGCGCGTATCTTATCTCCGGCGGAACGATCGGGCAAATCACACGCGACCACTCTTTTGTCGAGGAAATGGTCGGCAAGGGCGCAATTACCAGAGAACAGGCAAAAAACCATCCGCGGAAGAATGTCATTACCCGGGCGCTGGGCGTTGATAAAACCGTTGTCTGCGATACTTTTTCGCCCATACTCAAAAGAAACGACTTGCTCCTGCTGTGCTCGGACGGGCTGAGCAACACGCTCAGCGATGCGGAAATCCTTAATGTCGTAAAAAGCAAAAAGGATCTTGCCAATATAGGGAAAGAGCTTCTTGACATGGCACTTTCAAGGGGAGCGCCTGATAATGTGACGGTCGGTCTGCTTCGAAAATAACTTGAACCTCAATTATTGGAGGATAAAAAATGGAAAATTGTATGGACAGGTATCTGGGCCAGATGCTGGACAACAGATATGAGATACTTGAAGTGATAGGCTCAGGCGGAATGGCCGTTGTTTACAAGGCGCTCTGCCACAGGCTGAACCGCTATGTCGCCGTCAAAATTCTGAAAGATGAATTTGCCTGCGACAGCGATTTCCGCGAGCATTTTCGCGCGGAATCTCAGGCTGTTGCAATGCTTTCACATCCGAACATCGTATCGGTCTACGATTTCAGTCGCGACTCCGATTGCCAATATATAGTTATGGAGCTGCTTGAAGGCATAACGCTCAAGCAGTATATGCAGAAAAAGGGCGTCCTCAGCTGGAAAGAAGCCCTGCATTTTGCAACACAGATTTCGAGGGCATTGAGCCATGCGCACAGCAAAGGCATCGTTCACCGCGATATTAAGCCTCAGAACATAATGGTTGTCAAGGATGGGAGCATAAAAGTCGCCGATTTCGGCATCGCTCATCTGCAGACCGAGTCAAGCACCGAAACTCCCGAAACCATGGGTTCCATCCATTATGTCAGTCCCGAGCAGGTTCACGGCGACCCTGTCGACGGACGCAGCGATATTTACTCTCTTGGCGTAGTGATGTATGAAATGCTCACGGGCAAGCTGCCTTACGAAGGCGACACTGTCGAGGCAATAGCCGTCCAGCACATCGGACAGATACTTACGCTTCCGGGCGACATCAAGCCCGATATTCCCGTGCAGCTTGAGGACATTACGCTTAAGGCAATGGCAGCAGACATAAACGAGCGCTATCAGTCCGCTGAGGCACTGTTAAACGACCTTGAAGCGTTCCGTAAGAACCAGGTTCTTCTGGGTGCGGAAGCGGGCGACCCCGACGACGATGATGACGACGGACTGCACCTCGGACGGCTTCGCTCAAAAGAAAGCGCCAAAAGCAGAAAAGCCCGCACGAGGACTGTCAGCACCTTTTCGGGCTTTGCCCTGATTGCGGTTTTCCTTATTGTAATACTAACTATGCTGTGGAATTATTTTCTCAAGGATATGTTCGTTGGCTCCGAGAGAATTGACATCCCGAGCTTCGTCGGAGAGGACAGCGAGGATGTCACAAACAGCGAAGCGTACAAGGACACTTTTAATTTCCACGTTGTTTATGCGATTGACCCCGATACACCGGAAGGACAGGTAATCAGTCAGGACCCCGAAGAGGGCCGCAGCGTCGCTGTCAGCGATGAAGGAATCGACATTGAGCTCACCGTCAGCACGGGGATTATGATGACCCAGATGCCGGACATGGTGAACCACGAATCACGGGAAGCAAAGCTTTCGCTTGAACAGCTGGGTTTTGTCGTGGATGTTGTATCCGTCGCGTCTGACACGATTACGGAGGGCTATGTCGTCAGTACCAGCCCTGCGGCAAACGAGCAGGTTGCACAGGGGGCGACGGTGACGCTGAACGTCAGCGGCGGACCCGAGCTTGCACAGGTTACGATGCCGAGCGTGATAGGCAAAACACGAGACTCAGCAGTATCAAAGCTGAAAGGTCTTAAACTCGATATCGGAAGTGTAAGCGAGGTGGAAAACGAGGCTGCCGCGGGAACTGTGATATGGCAGAGCATTGATTCCGGCGAATCGGTTGCGGAGCACACGGTCATTTACTTAAAGGTCTCTAAGGGTCCGAAGGAAACCCCAACTCCCGAAGCCTCTGCGCCGGCAGAGTCCGCAGCACCGGCAGACTCCGGCGCAGGGACAGGCGCATGATGAAAGAAGGCATGATAGTTAAAGCACTCAGCGGCTTTTACTATGTTCAGACTGAGGACGCCGTTATTGAGTGCAGGGCGCGCGGACGGTTCAGGCTGGAAGGCGTTTCCCCGATGGTCGGCGACAGAGTAGAAATCGTGCTTGACTCAAATGGAAAAGGTACGGTGGACAGCATTCAGGAGCGCAAAAACAGCTTTGTGCGTCCTGCCGTTGCCAATATCGACTGTATGGTGGTTCTTGCCTGCGCGGTAAACCCGATTACAGACCCGTTTCTCATCGACAGAGTTACGGCTCTTGCCGAATATTCCGGCTGCGAAGTGATTATATGCGTGAATAAATCTGATCTCGACACCGGTGACCGGCTGTTTGATATATACAAAACCACGGGATACACGGTAATCCGAACCAGCGCAGTCGAGGGCGGCGAAGGCATAGACGAGCTTCGAAGCGCCATAAAGGGCAAGCTCTGCGCCTTTACCGGCAATTCAGGCGTTGGTAAATCCAGCCTTTTGAACGCGCTTTCGCCGGAGCTTAATATCAAGGTCGGCGAAGTAAGCGACAAGCTGGGGCGCGGCAGGCACACGACCCGCCATGTCGAGGTGTTTCCCCTAGGAAATGGAGCATATATAGCCGACACGCCGGGCTTTTCATCCTTCGATATGGAAAGGGCCGAGCACATCCCAAAGGAAAAGCTCAAATATGCCTTCCGTGAGTTCGAACCCTTTTTAGGGAAGTGCCGCTTTGATGACTGCTCGCACAGAAAAGAGCCGGGCTGCGCCGTTATTGAGGCGGTTAAAAACGGCATTATCAGCAGCTCAAGACATGAAAGCTATGTAAAGCTATATGAGATCGCATCACAGATTAAAGACTGGGAACTGAAATAGCGGTCTTGTAACAACAAATGGGCCCCTTTGCGTATTATGTACAGAGTACTAAATATGCAAAGGGGCTTTCTGCTGCCCCAAAGGGGGTTTATGCTTGAAAAAGAACGGGAAACCGAGATGTAATATCGGCTGTTTGGTCGCGCTTCTCGGCGTGTTCATATTGCTTGCACTTGTTCTGCCCTCGTCGTTCTGGTGGTTCGTTCTGGGCGCATTCCTGATTTATATGGGTCTGTGCGTGCTCAGACGCTGGTAGAACGACTTGTCTTGAAATAGAAGAATAATCTGCGTATAAGTCTCATACTGTTAATTGAAACAGTAATGAAAGGACTGATTATATGCGCGTTGCGCTTCATCGCGTTGAAAGCGATTGCTTAAAAACTATATACGACAATATGATCTCAAAAGAGGAAACTCTTGATCTTGTCGTACCCGATGTGAGCGCGGATATCGGGAGAATACTCGATGTCCGCGGACAGTTTTTGCTGTCGTCGCAAAAAGCCAGAAACGACGAGATACATATAAGCGCCTCGGTCGAAGTATCGGTTGTATATGCCGCCGAAGACAGCGGAAAAGTGCAGTATGTTATGGCAAACATCCCGTTTGATATGAGTCTGCCGCTTGACGGAGCGGATGAAGACACAAAGCTTGTAACAAGATGGGAGCTTTGCGGACTGGAAGCAAGAATGCTTAATCCTCGCAAGCTCCTGCTTCGTGCCAACGTATCCGCACATATCGTTGCATTTGCGCCGGATAAGTTTGTGCTTTGGGACAACTTATCGGAGGAGGAAAAGACCTCTGTCTGCGTATTGAAAAAAGAGGTCGGGCATACGCTTGTTGTCGGAGTGCGGGAAAAGAGCTTCACGGTTTCTGATGAATACAGGCTGCCTGCAGACAAGGACCAGAACGCAAAAATGCTCAGCGCGTCGACAGAGATCTGCGTTCAGGACGTAAAGGCAGTAGGGAACAAAATCGTAATAAAAGCGGTTTCAAAGACAGTCGCGGTGTTTGTAAGCGAAAACGACGGCAGTCTTTTCGACTGCCTTTTCAGCACGATGTTCTCGCAGATAATCGAAGTGGATACTTTTGGGGACAATATTACAAACTCTGTCGGTGTCTGGCTTAAGGATGCCGAGTTTACAATGGTCAACGGCAAAGAGAACGGTTTTATATGCTCCGCTTCGCTGCAAATCTGTGCGCAGACCGTCAGCCGCGAAGCAATGCTTTCGACTTACGCCGCCGACGCTTACAGCAACGAATTCAGTCTCAATGCGGAAACCGCCGAGACAAAAATGATGAGATGCATTCCGACAGATAATCTGATGCTGGACCTAAAGGGCAGAATAAAGCCCAAATCAACGCTTACGGAAATCATGTATGCCGGCGTTGCGGGAGTCTGCACGGAAACGCAGGGCGATGAGATAAGGCTTAACGTAAATATCAGCGGCGTCGGCAGGACGGAAAGCGGCGAGCTGGAAGCGATTGAGCTGAAGCTCAGCTCAGAGGAGATTATAGAGCTATCAAAGGGTCAGCGGCTCAATATTTCATCCGTCTGCTGTGACAAGCCCGTTATCACGGGGTCAGCGCAGAATGCGGAGATAAGCGTTGGTGTTGAAATCAAATATTGCATTAAGGAAACATTTGAAATCGACGCTGTCTGCTGTATTGAAATCCGTGAGGACTGCCCCATAAATAAAGAGGACCGCCCCTCGCTTGTGGTGCTTTGCGCCGAAAGGGAAACGGATCTCTGGAGCCTTGCAAAAAAATACGGCTCGACGATGGAAATGATAGAAAACGCGAACATAGTAAACGGCGAATTCTCGGTTCGCTGCAGGCCGCTGCTCATACCCAGAGCAAAGTGACAAAAGCGAAGAGCTTCCAGAAAAATACTTGCGCCTCCTCTCATTGTATGATAGAATAGCCGTTGCAAAACACAAGAGGAGCTGTTGATATGTCGGGTCATTCCAAATGGCATAATATCCAGAAAACTAAGGGCGCAGCAGACGCAAAGCGCGCTCAGGCATTCACAAAAATCGCAAGAGAAATGATAGTTGCCGTCAAAGAGGGCGGAAGCGGCGATCCCGCTAACAATTCCCGCCTTGTGGTCGTAATCATGAAGGCAAAGGCTGCGAATATGCCAAACGACAACATCAAGCGCGCAATTGAAAAAGGCCTGGGTTCCGGCGATGCGTCCAACTACGAAACCATTGTTTATGAAGGCTACGGTCCCTGCGGCGTCGCCGTTATTGTTGAAACCATGACAGACAACCGTAACCGCACAGCATCGGAAATGCGGCACTATTTCGATAAATACGGCGGAAACATGGGCACTACGGGCTGCGTTTCCTGGTCTTTTGATAAAAAAGGCGTCATCATAATCGACAATGAAGACAATAAGCTCGATGAAGACGCGGTCATGGAAGCGGCTCTGGATGCCGGCGCCGATGACTGCGTAACAGAGGATGAAACCTTTGTCGTCTATACTGCGCCGGATGATTTTCAGCCGGTTGCGACGGCTCTCGAGGCAAAGGGCTACAAATTCCTTTCCGCGGAAGTCGAGATGGTTCCCCAGAACTATATAAAACTAAAAAGCGAAGACGATATCAAGAACATGAGTAAAATGCTCGAAATGTTCGAGGATAACGACGACGTTCAAAATGTTTGGCACAACTGGGACAACGAGGACTAAACAAAAACTGCAGAATTGTTCCGAGCGGCAAACAGCATTGTTGTGTTTGCCGCTTGTTCAAAATACTATCGATAAAAATCAGGGAGTACTGGACTATGAAAAAGAGCACGGTTTCTATCATTCTGGGTATTCTGGTCGTCGCACTGGGAATGTTCTTCGGCGGGCAGGCTCTGGGCTTCTGGGAACAGTACAGAATTTCATTTGACGGCTGGTGGACGCTTTTCATCATAGTGCCATGCGTTATATCTATTGTTAACAGCGGGTTTAACCCCTTTAATACTATTGGCGCCGGCGTAGGCGTTCTGCTTCTGCTGACAGCCCAGGATGTGCTGCGCGACGGACTCGGATATAAGCTGATAGTTCCTTATGTCATCATAATTTTCGGCCTCAGCCTTATACTCAAAAAGCCGATTAAGTTTAAAAAAGAGAGCAATAACGGCGTTTATGCAGGGAACAGAGGAGAAAACTATTTCGCTGTTTTCGGCGGTAACACGCCAATGTTCGACGGAGTTGATTTCCGCGGAGTTAATACATACGCAATTTTCGGCGGTATTGATTTGAAGCTACAGAACGCAATTATAAGACGCGACTGCGTCATAAATTCCTACACGGTGTTCGGCGGCACGGATATTATTCTTCCGAACAACGTCAAATGCGTTGTGGACAGCACACCGATTTTAGGCGGAATTGAAAACAGATTTGTATCCGCAGCAGGAGAAAACGCGCCGACAGTGCTGATAAGAGCGGTCAGCGTCTTCGGCGGAACGGACATCAGATAGAAAATAAGAAGCGCCGTCCTTTCGGACGGCGCTTCTTATTTTAAGGTCAGTTCAGCAGGAATACGTTTGTGTCGGTGCCGAAATTATATACGCTGTAGCAGATGAGGACTTCGTCGATACCGTTTTCTCTGACATAGTCCGAAACTGATGAGTTAATAAGCTGCGTTTTGTAATAGCGAAGATCCATAACATCGATTTCCGAGTAATCGCTCTGGAGGTAGGGAACGAGCGAGTCCATATAGCTGTCGCGGATTATCAGTATCTTTGGCGCATCGGAGTTCTTTGTCGTTATTTTCAGAAGCGGAGTATTTCCGCCCATGAACATGGAATATTTATCCTTTTTCTCAAGATAAGCATAGTCATAGAAAGCACCTTCAACGGGCTCTGCTTCGGAATAGTTCAAGACCTCGGTCGAATCGTCCTGAGGGGCGTAAATCTCTATCGAATCCGGCTTTACCCAGCTCATTCCGGACTTTGAATACACGGTTCCGTAAAACTTCTCAGAAACGGTCTGCGGCGTGTAGGACGCAAGAGGAGCAGGGGAGTGTCCCATTGCCGTCATCAGAGTTTCATAGCCGTAATAAGCGCCGAGGCTCGTCCAGTGGTGGTCTGTGCGGTAGTAGATATATTCGTCGGAATGTGAGGTAAGGGCGCTTTCAATATCGATATTTTTAGCGCCCGAATTTGCGTAGCAATAATCGATAATGTCGCGCTGGCTGACATTGGGCGCGTTTTCAGGAATGAGGTCTGAGTGTATCTCGGAATTTCCGGGAATAAGCGCGAAATAGACCGGAAAGGCGGCATTTTCGGCAAAAGTCTTTACCGCTTGTATATTAGTGTCAAGCTGAGTCTGCTCCGGCGCTTCATAGGCTTCGATAAGCGTTTCGCCCTTGCAGAGATAGACTCCCTTGTTTTCCTCTTTGCCGATTGCGAGCTCACTTCTTGCCTTCAGAGTCGTCCAGCTGTCACGGAAAGGAAACTGGTCGGTCGTATAGCTCTCAAATTTCGTGGTGAATTTCTTTGCAAAAAGCGATTCCAGGCTGAATGCCGGCGCCTGTGTCAGCTCTCTGTTTTCTCGCTCAGAAAACCCTTTATCCGGCATAAGGACAAAAAGTGCAAAAAACACGGAGATAAACGCGGTAAACAGAACTATTTGTACCCATGATGAACGTTTTGTCATATCTTCTGCCTCTTAGAAACGGAAATACAGGAACGGATTGTAGGTCGCGTCAACGAGATATGCGGTGCAGATAACAAGAATAAGAACGATTATAGCCGGAGTTGCGTATGACTGCGTTTTTTGCGGTAGTTTTTTATAGAGATTCTTTAGAAGGGGAGTGCAGGCGATAATCGAAACAGCAAACATTACAGCGAAAGATGCCAGGTAAAAGGTATCGACGGGCTTTATAAATCCCCCCGCTCCGAAACCGAACATCGCCTTGTAATAGCTTGCGCAGGCCGAAAGAGAAGTCAGCTGGAAGAGCACCCATCCACAGACGGCCACAAATACCGTATAGAAGTGGCCGACAAATCTGGGCGCTTTCTCCAGAACCTTGAGCCAGTAGAGCTTTTCAAAGATAAGAAACGCCGCGTAGTAAAGGCCCCAGAGCATAAAGGTCCAGGCGGCGCCGTGCCAGAAGCCGGTCAGCGCCCAGACAATAGTTATGTTGAGAAGCTGGCGGTTTTTCCCCTTGCGATTGCCGCCGAGGGGGATGTAAACATAGTCGCGGAACCATGTGCCGAGGCTGATGTGCCAGCGTCTCCAGAATTCCGTTACGCTGCGAGAAATATACGGATAATTAAAGTTTTCCATAAATTCGAAGCCCAGCATGCGCCCCAGACCGACGGCCATGTCGCTGTAGCCTGAAAAATCAAAGTAAATTTGAAGTGAAAATGCCAAAATTCCTAGCCATGACCCGACAAAGCTGAGATCCGTCGATGCCATGACCGAATATGTATCCCAGAGTTTGCCGATATTGTTGGCTATAAGAACCTTCTTGGCGAGACCGATGGTAAAGCGTCTTACTCCGCTGGCAAACTGTTCCGCAGAGCTTGCGCGGAAGTTGAGCTGCGAAGCAACATCCTTGTAGCGAATGATAGGTCCCGCGATAAGCTGCGGGAACAGAGCAACAAAGGTGCCGAAGCTGATAAAATTCTTCTGAACGTCGCTGTCACCACGGTAAATATCGATTGGATACGACATTGTCTGGAAAGTGTAGAACGAAATACCGATTGGAAGAGCGATATTCAGTGTATGAATGAAGCTGAGTCCCGGGATCTGGTTGAGTGTTTCGGCAAAGAGATTGAAATATTTGAAGAACATTAGCATTGCCAGGTTTATTACGATGTTGATAACAAGAAATTTCTTTGCTTTAGGCTTGTCATCATCCCTGTATTTACCGACAAAAATGCCTGTAATGTAATTGACCACTATTGAGAACAGCATGAGGACAATATATACCGGTTCGCCCCAGCCGTAGAATATGAGGTTAACGAAAAATAGCCAGGGATTGCGCCATTTCCACGGAACGATGTAATATACCGCCAGAACAATAGGCAGATATACAAACATAAAAAGTATGCTTGAAAATACCATTTAACGATTATCCTCCGTATAGCCGAGTAATAAAAGTATTTTACAGTAAAATGCGAATGATTGCAACAAGCATAATGAGTATTCGGAAGAATAATGACGTAAGGTTCAATCCCGATGCTTATTGCCCTTGTCCGGTTCAAAATTGGCAAGAGGGTTTGCGGCTGCCGCTATGCGAAGCTCGGAATTATCAACGTGCGTATATATCTGCGTAGTATTGAGATGCTCGTGTCCGAGCACTTCCTGAAGCGTACGCACATCAACCCCGTTCTGCAGCATGAGCGTCGCAGCCGTGTGGCGCAGCTTGTGCGCGGAATACTGCGTACTGTCAAGTCCGGCCCGCAGAAGGTTCGTTTTAACCATGCTGTGTACCATTTCCCGGGAAATACGAGTCCTGCGGCTTGATACGAAGAGCGCCTGCTCGTGAGCCGGAACCATGCTTTTGCGTACAAGCAGCCAGTCATTTATAGCGTTAACTGCGGATTCATTCAGATAGGTGATACGCTCTTTGTTGCCTTTTCCGATAACACGCAGGCTGTCGGTGTGAAAATCAGATACATTAAGTCCGACTATTTCGGAAATACGTAGTCCGCAGTTGAGAAATATCGAGAGTATGCAGTAGTCGCGTTCCCTGTTATTTCCAATTACGGCGTTTAATAGACGGCGGCTCTCTTCAAGGCTGAGATAGTGGGGGAGGGTTTTGGGCGTTTTCGGGGAATCCAGGTCTGCAACGGGGTTTTCTGCAAGTAATTTTGCTTTAACTGTCAAATATTTGTAGAAACTGCGAATACATGCAATTTTTCTTGCACGCGTCGTAGCGGCCAAACCATATTCCTTGGAACGGCTGCGCTGATTGACAATACGGTCGCGGGCAAGGAAGGCGAGGTAGTCATAAACTTCATTTAGCGTAACGGCGCCGACGAAATCGAGATTAACGTCCATAATATCAATCGTGTCGAAATCTGATTTGCGCGTTACGACGCCTCGCTCAACTTTAAGAAAGCGAAAAAACGTACGCAGGTCTAGAAAATACTCGTCGACGGTTTTCGACGAATGACCTTTGATCGTTTCATGGTACATAAGAAAATCCTTAAGAATAGGCGGCGATTCGAAACGGTAGTCCATAGCTCAAACGCTCCTTTATAAAAAGCGATATGGATAATTGCAGCTGCGCGCAGAAAATAATTATGCTTTATTATACCATTCACAGGCAGGGCAGTCTATTGACAAAAGTACCAATAATTAAACAAAATAAAGATTTTGTTTAATCGGGGGGATATGTAAACCAAAGAAACATTGATTTTCCTATCTTTTTCACATAATTATTCTGCAACCGATTACACAAAATAAATTAGTTTTGTTTAATGTCGAACTACTTATGGAGCCGGACGCTCATATTGTTTGCTTTGCAGAGAATTACTATGATATATTAAAAGTATTAAGAATTGATAGAGATATAAGAAAAGCATATCTTTGTTAGTCTAAAATAATCTAAAATAGCCGAGGTTAATATTATGATTGAAGAAATTATTAAGTACCTTCTTATTTTCGGGGCGTTTTGCATAGTCATAGCTTTTCTGAATAGCCGGCTCAAAAAGAAAGAAAAGGAACCGAAAGGCAGCATCGACTACACCAACGGTTACAAATTAAAATGGCTTTTCAGTAACCATGAAAAGGAAGCATTATATAAAATCAAAGAAATAACTGACAGCATGGGACTTTACCTATTCGCAAAAGTCAGACTGTTCGATCTTGTCGAACCGAAGCAAGGCATAGAGAACAAATTAGGTCATCAAGGGAAAATTCAATCCAAGCACGTTGATTTTGTTCTCTGTGATAAAAAGCTCGTAGCAAGAATGATCATAGAGCTTGACGACTCATCCCATGACACACAACCACGCGAGGAGCGCGACAACTTCGTTGACGCAGTTCTTCTCAGCTGTGGGTATAAAGTCTTACATATACGGAACGTCGAGCCGGACGCGCTTCGAGCACAGCTTGAGAGCATTTTCAAAACAGCTTCAGCTACTTTATAGATTTCGCCCCCTCGGCAAAGTATTTAGGACTGAAATGCTGTGCATTCAGATCCTAACACACTTGCCGACCCCCTGCGCGGGGGAGAAACAATGTTTTTAAGAGGATGAGTGGATATACAAATAACAACCCCCTCAGCGTAAGCCGAGGGGGTTGCTATTTGTTACTTACTGTCAACTCTTTTTCTTATATTGATTATATTAAATAATACAATAGTAACAAATACTGTGAAATATATTACTTCGCTGATTACAGCAATTTTTGAATATACATTTGTAGGAGTTATATCAATTATATTTTGAAATACTATATTCTGCAATGTGAAAAGCAATAAATCAACGTATATTGAAAGTTGGCTACTTAAATCTATACCTGAATATCCGCCTTTAGAAAATATAAGTACTACAACAAATGTATCAGAAAACAGTATTATACTGCCAATAAATAACGAAACAAACTTTATAATATAGTACTTTGTATCTAGTTTATTATTATATATTCCCGAATAGCTCTTTACCAAATTCATGTAAATGAATGCTAAATATATTAATAAATAGATTGAAATTAATAATAGTCCAGTACTAGCATTGCTATATGGTTTCCAGTAATACTTGCATATAATATATCCTGAACACATACCTAGTATAGGAAATAATACGTATATTAAGGCAGTAATTTTAAGCATAATTTTTTGAATTCTATTATTCATATAATATCTTTTTCTCTTAATTTTCATATTTATAGTCCTTTCTTATCTAATGCTAATACTACTTTATAAGTAAATTATTGTCAACGAATAATACGTTTAAAAAAATCCCCCTGCCCTATAGGCAGAGGGGATTTTCGTTTTCATAACAAATTGCAGAAGCATAAAGATATTGCTTACTTGGGGGTAGGATAATAATATTATTTTGGGGGATACTGGTTTCGTACTTCGTGAGTTCTATAAATAGGAGGAAATATTAAAAATGGGAATCGTAAATAACTCAATTGAAAAATATCAGAAATGTATTGACGCTTGCAACAGATGTGCTCAGGCATGTATTGAATGCATGAATATGTGCTTGAATGAGCCTGACGTTGGCGCAAGAAAAAATTGTATTTCTATGCTTCACGAATGTGCATGTATATGTAAAGAGTCTTCATCATTCATGTCAATGGATTCTAAGCATGCAGCGCAACTATGCAAATTGTGCGAAACACTCTGCAATGAATGCGCCAAGGAATGCGAGATGTTCAAGGATGAGCACTGCAAGAAATGCGCTGTTGAATGTCATAGTTGTGCAAATGAATGCAAAATGATGGCTGGCTAAAGAAACAAGGCATACCAGAACCAGATTTCGGATGCAACAAATATCAACCAATAATAAAATAACAAATAAACTAAAATCCCTCTCATAAGAAAGAGGGATATTCTTTTGCAAACCTTCTATAGATAAAATAGTCAAGCAAGTCCCCCCTGCCCTATCGGCGGAGGGTTTATAACACAAATATTACCAATAATAGTATAATAATATTGAAAAGTATTTTTCTACTGACAGGTGGTTATATTATATGATATTATAGGTTAAAGGAGATGCGACAATGATTAGTGCTGACGGAATTGGAAAAGAAGCGGTTGGCCCCTCCGAAAAAACAACAATCAATACCGGAATTTCGACATACAGCTTTACACAGTCGTGGATTGAGAACCCATCGCTGAAAGATATACTTGTCGGGCTAATTGCTGAAGACTATACCAGCCTGCATAATAATGGTAGACTTCAGTGATAAAGAATTACTATATTCAAATAATTTAATGCAGAAAATATAAAAAACTCCGGTAATCGTCTGGTTACCGGAGTTTTTGGCACTTCCCTGCCCTATTACTTCGATTTTAGAATTTCGAGTGCTTCTTCGCGATAGCAGTCCATAAGATAAGGAATTCCGGTGACCTTCGCGCATTCGTCGGTAAGCGACATAAGCTCTCTTCTGGTGATGGCGCCGATATTGAAGCAGCGCGCACCCGCCATGAGCTGCTGCAGGCCCACCCTGATCTTATCCGCGTAACTGTAAATTCCGATTGCGCCTAACGGTACGTTATTTATCTCGTCCGAACCGACCATGTCCTTGACCTTCTCGTAATTGACAAAAATCTCCTCGGGCGTGTGGCCGAATTCGCTGACGGTTTTGGGAAGATCGTTTTCTTTCATCCACAGTTCAATGTTCTTTCCAACCATTCCGGGTATCATTAAAGCGCGTCCCATGCAGACGGCCTTGACGAAAGGCGCACCAAGCGCGAGAGCCTTGAATACGCCGTCTTCGGAGCTGAAGCCGCCGGCAAAAGCAAGGTCGGGAACTCTCTCGCCGTTCTGAGCGAGGATCGAGGCAAACTCATACGCTGCGCTATGGAGATAGATCGAGGGCATACCCCACTCTTCCATCATCCTCCACGGACTCATTCCCGTTCCGCCGCCTGAGCCGTCAATTGTGAGCAGGTCAATCTTTGCCTTAGAGCACCATTTAATAGCCATTGCCAGTTCACGCAGACCGTATGCGCCTGTTTTAAGAGTAATTCTCTTGAAGCCAAGCGCGCGGAGGCGCTCAACCTCTTGCATGAAGCTCTCCTCGCTGACAAAACCAAGCCTGCTGTGGCGTTCAAACTCCTTGATTGCGCCCGATTTGAAAGCCTGCTGGTTTACCTTTTCGGACGGATCAGGAGTTACGATATATCCCCTTTTCTGAAGCTCCAGAGCGCGTTCAAGTGAAGAAACCTTGATTTCGCCGCCTATGCATTTTGCCCCCTGGCCCCATTTGAGCTCAATTGTTTCGATACCGTGCTTTTCAATTATGTATTCGGCAACTCCAAGCCTTGTATCTTCAACATTCATCTGTATAAGGATTTCGCCTAAACCTCTGTGATATTTGCGGTATGCTTCGATACGTCTGTCCATATCAGGGGCCTTGACTACCTTATTATCTTTGCTGAGCTCCAGAGCCGGGTCGATACCGCAGACGTTTTCGCCGCAAACAAGCGTTACTCCGGAAAGAGCAGCGCCGACCGCAAAATGCTCCCAGTTCTTTCTGGCAATCTCAGTTGACCCGAGAGCTCCCGTGAATATCGGAACGGACATTTTAACTTTTTTATCCCAGCCGTATTCCGTGCCGGTATCGACAACAGGAAATCTTGCTGTATCGGGTCCGGGAACGACGCCTTCAGGCAAACCGTTAGCCCCCAGAGCATAGCCCTGAATATTAAGATGAGAATAATCGACCGGGTATTCCTTGTCTCCGCCGGCGCTTATATCTCCGAAAGGACCGGGATATATCAGTTCTCTTCCGCGAAAGGTCGATTTGAAAACTTCGCAGTTACCGCGGCACCCGTCAATGCACCGTGAACACAGACCGCTTGACGGGACTACGCTTTTCGACCTGTTGGCGGTACGGGTCGCATCATTGCTGTTGGGTGTACTCAAATTCATTTTATTTACCTCCAATGTATGTTTGAATAATGCATGTTTATCAATTTAAAGTAGTATACAGTATATAAAAATGAATGTCAAGAACAGCAGAATTATACTGTCAATTGTAATATACTGCAACAAAATCTAAAACCGGATAATTAACATGTGCTGCCCTCAGCAACACAACAGACAGGGCATCGCACTTTAAAGAGTGCAATACCCTGTTCGTTTATTAAAACTGATCTCAGCCGCCAAAGGTGCGGAAAATTACTCTCCCTCGCCTTGCTTGGCAGTACTTATTATATCAGTCTCTTGGGAATTTCAGAGCAGCTTGAGCTGCTGCGAGGCGCGCGATAGGCACGCGGAAGGGCGAGCAGGAAACATAATTGAGTCCGAGCTTGTGGCAGAATTCAACAGAGGAGGGATCGCCGCCGTGTTCGC
>Ga0074193_1001511_pt1 | contig 27417 bp, 29 predicted proteins | sample EPASupsiteHSE605_FD_64523 | JGI IMG/M metagenome (GOLD analysis project Ga0074193, IMG submission 64523) | Bioremediated contaminated groundwater from EPA Superfund site, New Mexico - Sample HSE6-05 | ecosystem: Environmental > Aquatic > Deep subsurface > Groundwater > Contaminated ... | reverse complement strand
GTCTGATCGTACAGGAGAATTTTAATATCACCCTTGGAAGTTGAAATCTTCACGGTGGTGCCGGTGGGAACCTGCTGAGCCTGAACAAATGAGCCAATAAGCCCAATCAGCATAATTGCCAGAAATATTTTTTTCATAATTTGGGGATTTAATGGTCAAAAATACAAAAATCTGTCCAATTGAACAGCGAAGACTGAAATTGATTTTACCTTGTACTGTAAACTTACTCTAAAGAGAAATTTCGGGGAATGCTTCAAAATGAAAAAAATTTTGTAAGTTTGAAACCTGAAAGGACGTTTTTCAGTTTAAAAACAAAAACAATGAAAAAGTTTGCACTTATATCTCTGCTGCTCACCGGGTTGTTCGCTATCATGCTCACCAGCTGCGATAAACCGGAAGAAACCAAGGCTGTCATTACAGTGAAATACACGACCGACACCACCAAGGTTGCCCCGTTTGCGCATGTCAGAATTACAAAATATGATGTAAATGTTGAAGGCCAGGCCGATGAAGATGGTGTTTTCAGTCATCTTTTCAGAGATGAAGCCATTCTGGATGTTGAAGCATTTTTGGATACTACCCAGATAGGAACAGGTACCGAAGCTTACGGATCAACCACTGTTCGTCTTGAACGCGGAAAAACGGTGTATAAAACGGTCTTTATAAACTAGGCAAAATCCTACAATATTTAATGGCAACTTCCTTTTCGGGAGTTGCTTTTTTTTTTAACTGATATCAGGTCAGTTCGCTGTGACTGGTTGTTTCTTCCAGATAGCAGCTCCGGCAAAGCGGCTGATACGAGTCCTTTTCGCCCAGCAGTACGCGCTTGTCGTTGGCGACAATCCGGTGCGAATACTGCGCAAGCGCGCCACATTTCATACAAACCGCATGAACTTTGGTCACATATTCGGCAACAGCCAGCAGTGCGGGCATCGGGCCAAATGGTTTTCCCAGATAATCCATGTCGAGGCCGGCAACAATCACACGGATGCCACGTTCTGCAAGGTAATTACAAACATCGACAATGCCTTCGTCGAAAAACTGCGCTTCGTCGATACCGACCACATCGACATCCTGAGCCAGAATCATGATATTGTTTGAATTATCGACGGGTGTACTCGGAATGGAATTGGCATCGTGCGACACAACGGCGGTTTCATCGTAGCGGACATCGATGGATGGTTTGAAAATTTCAACCTTCAGCTTTGCAATCTGAGCACGTTTCAAACGGCGGATCAGTTCTTCGGTCTTGCCCGAAAACATGGATCCGCAGATTACTTCAATCCAACCTGATCGCGACTCGCTTTTAATTTTTTCAAGAAACATACAACACGTTTATAATTCTTCGTTATCTTTGACTCCGGATAGTTCCACAAAAATATAAAATTCAAAACACTTTTCTGATGGGAAACGAAATTATCAGAAACAGCATTATCGGATCGCTCGAATCGCTGGTTGAAATGGTGGCCAATGTCACTGAAACAAATGGTATAGTGCATCAGCTTGATATGGACATTACGCTTGAACAAATCCGGAAACTGTATCTCGAAGTACAACAACTGGATGTTGAAAACCGCAAAGCCATACAGCTGAAATTGCAATCGGTAACGCAGCCAAAGCCAGAATCCATGCCGGTTTCCGAAAATCACACATTGGTAAATAAGGAACCTGTAGCGGTTGTTGAAACTCCCCGGCCAGAGCCGGCTCCAATTGCTGAACCCGTTGTTGTTCCCGAGCCTGTCATTGAAACAAAACCAGTAACAGAGCCGGAATCCATTGTGGTTGAAATGAAAGAAGAACCCGTTATTACGGTTGAACCAGCGCCTGTGTATACTGAGCCCATTCCGGAAATTCAGCCAGTTGTTGAAACAATCATTCAGGAGCCTGTTGCTGAAATGCCACCGGCACCAGTAGAGGAAATTATTCCCGAAATCAAGCAGCCTGAGAACATTACAGCTCCTGCACAAACTGTTTCTGCTCCCGAAACGAACGGAAAACAAACTACACTTGCCGATAAATTCATTAAAGAGGACAACAGCATCAATCAACAGATGCGGGCAAACAATCAGGCACGTTTTCAGAAACTGAACGAAACACCGGTGGCTAATCTGCGTACTGCCATAGGTATCAACGATAAATTTATGTTTGTGAATGAGCTTTTTAAAGGCGAAATGAAAGAATATGATTTTGTTATTCAGGAAATCAATGCCGCCAGCGATGAATCTGCTGCACTTGAAATACTGAATCAGAAACTCAGCGCGCGCGGAACTGCCGATAAAACCGAAGCCATTTCAAAACTCTGCGGTTTTATTCATCGCAGATTCATGTAGAAAAAAACTTGAGATGAAAAAACTGTTGTTTGTTTGTTTGCTGATAAGCGCTGTTACGGCTGTCGGTCAGGATACAGCCTATGTTCGTTCGGTGATGATGAAGCTCGGTTCGCCCGCTTTTTCGGGCCGCGGTTATGTGCATGGCGGTATTGATTCAGCAGCCCGCTTTATTGGAAACGAATTTGACCGGCTTGGTCTGAAACCATTGACTGATACTTATTTTCAGCCATTTGAAATTCCGGTAAACAACTTCACTTCGCTGGAACTTTCCATCGACGGAAAAAAGCTGACGCCCGGATCCGGATTTATACTGAATGCCCACAGTGGAAGTGTCAGCGGCGATTTCAAAGCCATTACCGTCAACGAAAAAATCAGGAGCAACACCAAAAAACTGAATAAAATTATCCCGAAAATCAAGGACAGAATTCTGATTTTAAACCGCTACGAAACCAAGGATAAATCAGCGCTTCAGTGGTATGATTTTGTTTCGCTGGCCAATCCGTACAAAGCGGCCGGTATTGTTGTTCTCGATTCCGGAAATCTGACCTACAGCGTTGCTTTATACGACAACCCATTCGATCATTTCACTGCGCAGGTAGCTCCACAAGCGTTTCCTGCAGCGGCGCCCAAAACAGTCAGCTGCAATATCCGCAGCGAATTCCAGGCCGATTACAAAGTAAACAATGTGATTGCATACCTTCAGGGACAGCAGGAAGCCGACAGTTTTATTGTCATTACGGCGCATTACGATCACGTTGGAATGCTGGGCGACGCCTTGTATCCGGGCGGCAACGACAATGCATCGGGCGTGGCCATGATGCTCGACCTGGCCCGTCATCTGAAAAGCCAGACATTCCGTCCAAAATATTCCATCCTTTTTATTGCGTTGGCATCGGAAGAAGCCGGTTTGCTAGGCAGCACCTGGTTTGCAGAACATCCGATGGTTGATCTGAAAAAAATTAAATTCCTGCTGAACCTCGATATGGTTGGCACGGGTTCGACCGGAATAACTGTTGTAAATGGCACTGTGTTTAAAGATGCTTTCAAAAAATTATCTGATCTGAATACATCAAATTCATTTATCGCCCAGGTAAAAGAGCGCGGCGAATCGTGCAACAGCGACCATTGTCCATTCTATGAAAAAGGCGTTCCTTCGTTTTTTATTTATACCACAGGCTCCGAATATCGCGAATACCACAGTCTGAACGATCGTCCTGAAAATGTTCCGTTAACCGCTTATTCAGGCCTTTTCAAACTGATTGAAACATTTATGTATTCATTTTAATGTGCCTTCATGAAAACAACCTGTCTGTTTCTGATGTCGGTTTTAATGAGTCTGGGAGCCATTTCGCAGAAAGCGGATTCGTTGTTTGAAGCCAGTGCCGGAACCGATGTAGTGAGCTCGTTTGTATGGCGTGGCATACGATACACGGCATCGCCGGCAGTACAGCCATGGATGGATGTTTCTGTCGGAAACTTTACAGTTGGGGCCTGGTCTTCGCTGCATTTTGCCGAAGACTGGAATGAAATAGATCTGAATCTGGGATATGAAAATGATTTTCTGATGGCCGGTATTACCGACTATTACACCTCGATAAATAATCTGCCCGATGATTATTTCGATTATCATGCGGCCAGCACTGCGCATTTGGTTGAATTGTATGCCGGATTCCCCGGCTCGGAGAAAATTCCGTTTCGTTTTTTGCTGGCGACAACGGTTTTCGGCGATTACAAAACCAATGATGATGCATATTTCAGCACGTTTATGGAGCTTTCATATTTGTTTTCATTACAAAAATATGATGCTGAATTGCGACTCGGTTTTACGCCTGCCGAAGGCATATATGCAGATGGAGCTAACGTTTGCGAAGCCGCTTTCCGTATGGATCGGGCTGTGGAACTGCAGCAAAATGTTGAGCTGAATTTATTTTCCGAAATAACGTTAAACCCCGTCACCAAAGGATTGTATCTGGTTGGTGGCCTTGGAATACAATTCTGATATGGGAAAACTGATTCTTGTTCCGGTGCCGATTGGCAACACAGGCGATATCACGCAAAGGGCGCTCGATTGTCTGCAAAAAGCCGATGTCATTTATTGCGAAGACACGCGAAATTCACACCGGCTGCTGGACATGTTTGGTATTGCCGGTAAAAAACTGGTTGCCTATCATCAGAACAACGAACATTCGTTTACACCACAGGTGGTGCGGTTTATCAGTACCTGCGAAATGGCCGCACTGGTCACCGATGCCGGCACGCCGGGCATCAGCGACCCGGGTTTCATGCTGGTGCGGGCCTGCATTGAAAACAATATTGAAGTTGAAGTATTGCCAGGAGCGACAGCTTTTGTACCAGCTTTGGCCGCTTCAGGACTGCCCTGCGACCGTTTTTACTTTGAGGGATTTCTTCCTTTGAAAAAAGGCCGGCAGAAACAGCTGGAGTGGATTTCGAAGCTGCCGGTGACAACCGTGTTGTACGAAGCTCCGCACAGGCTGCTGAAATTGCTCGAAGAGCTGAACACCTATTGTGGTCCCGACCGCCGCATCTGCGTTTGCCGCGAGTTGAGCAAAATGCATGAAGAATACGTCAGAGGAACTGTTACTGAAGTAAAAAATATTTTTGAGCAGCGCGAAAGCATAAAGGGCGAAATCGTTGTAGTAGTGAGCAGTGAACAGTGAGCGGTGACTGGTGAACTGGTTAATAGTTAACGGTTATTTGTTAACGGTTATTCGTATTGGAAAGCTGATGGCTGATCCGTCACGGCGGACTGATAGCTGAATGCTGATGGCTGAATGCTTGCAGAAATTAGACTTTCCACTTGAGGACTTGATGACTTTCTACTCGTGCGGCAGGCTGTTATATGTTACATAATCATCGTAGTTCCACGATTTCCAGCTGGCTTCTTCGTAACGGGTTTTGAATCGAATGGTACGCTCGTCCATGTCTCGCCAGGAAATATTAATATCAAACATCTGGAAAAAACCCTCATTATTGGTAAAAAAGTCAGATTCAGCCATTTGTTTCTGATAGACTTCATGCATGACAGGCAGCGCATTATCGTTTAATGCCGTCAGATATTCCGTGTCAATTTCCTTGCTGTTTTGCGTATTATATCTTGCAATAAACAAATCCCAGTTAACCGTTCCGAGCAATAATATTACAGTAAAAAAGGCCCAGCCGTTTGTACGGATCAGGAACCACAGCGAGCGCTTTGCATAAACTTTCAAAACAGTTGTCGCCAGGCCAAAGCCGGTCAGAATGAGCCACACATACACACCAATTCTGGAGTAAGTGAGCGAATACTCATCGATATAAATAGCATTGCGGAAAGCGGTAGAACCAAGCATAATCAGATTCTGAACAAGCCAGATCACAGCCAGCAGCCGCACAGAAGCAGATTTTTCGTAAAAATTCAACGATCCGCGGAAGAAATACATGACAATAAAAATGACAAAAATGACACTGATAATCAAGGTAGCAACGCCTTTATGCAGATAGTCAGCATATGTTACATCGGTAGGCAGATTGCCGCCGTTGGCCATGAATGAAATGTCAAGCACATTAAGCAGAAGCAACATCAGATTGAGTAAGGCCAGAAAAATGGTCACAATCATTGCTTCGGAAGAAATATGCATTTTAAAGCCAAGCAAAGAACTTTCGGTAGAGCTGTTTTCTTCGGGATTGAGTTTTGAAGGAGCTTCCGAGTCTTTTTTGTATAGGTTTTCATTATAGCGGATAAAGAAAAATCCATACATAAGTAAAAAGCCTAAAAAGGTAACTCCCATCCATCTCACTGAAATAAAATCAAGGTTGATATCATCGGTGAATTCCCGGAAAACCGGATTAGCCTTCCGATACAGCGCCATAAAAACCACCAGGACTGCAAAGCCGACTATGGCAATCACAATTTTGGCAGCGGGTTCCATATGTTTTTTTTCAGATTTTTCTTCCGGCTGTTCGCGCGGGCTCTTGGGTTCTGCCAGGTCCACAATAAAATAAACAAACGAAGAAATGTACGAATAGAACGACATGATTGCCGCCGGGAAAAACGATGTTTTTGGGATAATGGAATGGCAGGCCAGCACCGACAAAGCAACAATATTGGCAGCTATGGATGTGCCTGTGCCGTGCCATGCAACAAAAAAGCCGGAGAGCAGACTCAGAAATGCAAACAGTACCCAGCGGGTATCGCGGATGCGCTGCATGTTGTCGAAGAGTAGTATCAGGACCAAAGCAACTGAAAACAACGCGAAATTGATTCCTGCCCGTTGTTCATAAAAGAAGAAGCTGAACAGCAGCGTTGAAATTCCAAGAATAAGCACATTGCGTTTCATAAAGGTGAATTTTGAAAAGTAACGCAATATGCAATAAAAAATGATGTGAGACAAAATATTTCAGGTTTTTAAACAAAAAAAAGGCCGCCAACAGGCAGCCTTGAACAGAAATATTCTTTCTTTAAATCTTTGTAATGTCAGGAATTTCCATGTTGGCATATTCGCCTGTGGCCAGTTTGTCCTTGATTTTTTTGAAGCTGTCCAGTGTATATTCAACATCTTCCATGCTGTGAACAGCTGTAGGAATAATGCGGAGCAGCAGCTGACCTTTCGGGATCACCGGATAAGTAACGCCCGAGCAGAAAATGCTGTATTTTTCGCGAACATCAACAATAATATTGGTAGCTTCCTGAACACCGCCTTTGATGTAAACAGGAGTCACCGGCGATTTGGTCATACCAAGATCAAAACCTTCGGCACGGAAACCATCCTGAATAGCATGAACAATTTTCCACAGATTTTCGCGGAGTTCAGGTTGCGTTCTGACCATTTCGAGACGTTTCAGGGCACCCACTACCATAGGCATCGGGAGTGATTTTGCATATATTTGTGAACGCATGTTGTAACGCAGAAAATCAATGATTTTTTTCGGACCGGCAATAAAACCACCAATACCAGCCATCGATTTTGCGAAAGTTCCGAAATAGAGATCAACCTGATCGCGAACACCAAAATGAGCATCGGTACCCGAGCCATCGGCTCCCATTGTTCCAAAGCCATGAGCGTCGTCGATCAGGAAGCGGAATTTATATTTTTTCTTGAGTTCAACAATACCTTTGAGGTCGCCCAGGTCTGCAGTCATTCCATACACACCTTCGGTAATAACCAGAATTCCACCACCTGTTTCAGCCACCACTTTTTCGGCATGTTGCAGCTGTTTTTCAAGGCTGGCCATATCGTTGTGCGCGTACACAAATCGTTTTCCGATATGAAGTCTCATACCATCCAGAATACAGGCGTGTGCCTCGGCATCGTAAACAATAACATCCTTGCGGTCGACCAGATTATCGATAATGCTGACCATACCCTGATAGCCATAATTGAGCAGATAAGCATCTTCGCGGCCTACAAAAGCGGCCAGTTCCTGTTCCAGTTGTTCATGCAGATCGGTTTGCCCTGACATCATGCGGGCACCCATCGGATAAGCCATACCATATTTGGCAGCGCCTTCGGCATCGGCTTTACGAACTTCGGGATGATTGGCAAGACCCAGATAGTTATTCAGACTCCAAACCAGTACATCTTTTCCGCGAAATTTCATGTGCGGTCCGATTTCGCCTGTAAGCTTCGGAAATGTAAAATAACCATGCGAGAACTTAAAGTAAGATCCCAGAGCGGTGTTGTCGATGTTTAGTTTTTCAAAAATATCCACGGCAGATTGATTTAAAAATTTCGGCAAAGGTAACAATAAAGCATTGAATATATAAGAACCCACTCTGGCAAAATTCTCTTAATAAAGGATTAGATAAGATCGGATATTTCATCTATAACATATACGAAATCACAATAATAAAAGGATAAAACACCTTTTTGAATACATGAAATGATTTTCGAAAACCCGATAATTTATCTATATTTGCCTAAAATAGTATTGTCATGACGACGGAACTGAGCAAAATGAAAAAACTGGCCAGGCTTCTTGAGGCAAAGGCCAATCTGAAACAGGATATTTATGCCAATACGCTGAATGCGCTGAATCTGCTGAAGGCGGAATCAGAATACATAGTTAAGGACTTGCGCAACAATATGGCCAACCGCAAAAGGGTCATTCCGCTTGAATTTACCAACCGGGGTGAATTTGAATTTGAACTGAAATTTGCCGGTGATGTGCTGATTTTTTTCATGCACAGCAATGTGTTTGACCTGGGTTCGCAGCACGAACTTATGCGCACCCATTACCTCCGCAGCGACGATGACCGCCGTTATTGCGGTATTATACATATTTATAATTTCCTGTCCGACTCATTTAAATATCAGCGTATGAATGACTCGGGTGTGTTGATCGGCCGCATCTTTATTAATAAGGATAATCACTTTTTTATCGAAGGACGGCGCGAAATGAACCAGGTCAGTATCAGTTTTGAAAACGACCGCATCAGTGCTTCCAAAATCAGGCAGATACTCATGGCTTCGTTGCTGTATACCATTAATTTTGATCTGGCCTCCCCACCCTTCGAGGCTGTTCAGGAAGTAAATGTGATGGATTTTGAAAGTGCTGTTGATCAGATGCAACTTAAAACCAGTAAAAAGCTGGGATTCAGGTTTCAGGCAGAAGAACATGGAATTTTTTAATTTTTTTTGCAAGAAAGTTTTGTGGATTAAAAAAAATATGTAATTTTGCAGTCCCAAAACAAACGGTCCGTTCGTCTAGCTGGCCTAGGACGCTAGGTTTTCATCCTAGAAATCAGGGGTTCGAATCCCCTACGGACTACAAAAAAATAATCAGGTTATGGCAAACCATAAGTCGTCATTGAAGAGAATTCGCAGCAACAACAGCAAAAGAGTGTACAATCGTTACTACAGCAAAACCATGCGTAATGCTATCCGTACATTCAGAGCACTGACCGAAAAAACCGATGCTGCCCAGAAACTGAGTACGGTAATTTCTCTCATTGACAAAAACGCTAAAAGAGGCATTATTCACAAGAATAAAGCAGCTAACCTGAAATCAAAGCTGACCAAAAAAGTAAACGCTTTGTAATTGGGAAATTATACTGAACCCGCCCTTCGAGGCGGGTTTTATATTTTCTGGTTTGTCATATACTGTTATCGGCATCAGATAATTAAAGCCGATATCAATAAAAATTTGTACGTTTGTATATAAACTCAATGCATCATGAAAATTATGCTGAATGAAATGGGCATGCTGGGAACCACCGAAATTATTGTCATTGTTCTGGTGGTTCTGCTGTTGTTTGGTGGAAAGAAAATTCCCGAGCTCATGCGTGGCCTGGGCCGTGGTGTGCGCGAATTCAAAGATGCCTCGCGTGGCGTAAACGAAGAAGACCAGAAAAAAAACGACTGACACCCGCTTTCGGATGGAAGACGAAGAACTCAGCTTCTGGGATCATTTGCACGAGCTGCGTACTTATCTCATCCGCAGTGTTATTGTTTTTGTTGTTTTTTTTATCGCAGCCTTTTCTTTTCGCGAAATCCTTTTTGATCAGTTTCTGCTGCGACTGCTCGATCACGACTTCATAACCTACCAGTGGTTCATAAAATTCGCTTCTCTAGTTGGAATCAGCGACGCCGGCAAAATTGTCCTTGACTTCAATCTGATCAATATAAAACTGGCAGGACAATTCACCGCCCACATATCTATTTCGGCGCTGGCAGCGGGAATACTTACTCTTCCCTTTCTGGTTTTTCAATTGTGGCTTTTTATTAAACCGGCACTTTACGAAACCGAACGAAAACTCATTGCGCACAATGCCATCGTGATTGTGCTGCTGTTTCTTTTGGGTTGTGCTTTTGCATATTTTATAATTACACCACTCAGCGTACTGTTTCTTGGCAATTATCAGGTCAGCGAAAAAGTTCAAAACACTATTGCACTCAGTTCGTATATGAGCGTTTTCAACAGTACGCTTTTTCTGACAGGACTGCTGTTTGAATTACCGGTATTATTGATTGTACTTAGCCGAATTGGCATTGTCAGCGCTGCTTCATTAAAAAAATACCGCAAACATGCAATTGTTGCAGGACTGATTCTGTCAGCCATTATTACACCGACGACCGACCCGTTTACGATGACCATTGTGGCAATTCCACTATATTTGCTTTTTGAATTCAGTATTTTGACTGTAGCCGCAAAAGAACGCAGACATGGCAAAAATAAAACTTGATATTGTTCCGTATGCCGAAATAGGTGTTATAGCTGTATGTGCACCCATGCGCGACTACCGTTTTATCTGGCACATCAATAATCATTTACAGGTCAGTTATACGCAGGATGTGCCTTTCAACTGGCCTCATCCGAAACTGAAACAGACATTTGATTATGCTGTTTTCCGATGCAATGAACATCCTGATATTCTGGTGCTGAACAACCGCAACGAAAATGTGCAGATGATTCCTGCATTGCCCACCATCGATTTTTTTGTTGTGTTTTCCGAAGAAATGTCCGGCGATGATGCTGAAAAATGGATCAGTGAAATCCGGTCAATTCAGGGAATAACACTGGTGACGCAATTGTCGGGGAAACATCTGGATGAATTCCGTCAAATTCTGTCGGAAATGGAATTTCAGCAAATGCAGCGCAATAAAGAAGAAAAGCAGAAAAACCGGGGCTATTAATTATCGTCCATTTCTGGGCGCCATTCCTTCACTTTGCGGCCATCGGCATCAAAGGTAAGTTTGTAAATTGGTTTCCCTTCTTCGTTGTAATACACCCATTGGCCAACACGTTTCGAATCGTCGTAAAATCCGGTTGAAGCAACTTTACCACCCGGAAAATACTCAATTACTTTTCCATCAGGGCGTCCGTCTTTGAACATCTGTTCCCGTATTCTGGCTCCGTATTTATCATAAAATGTCCAGCTGCCTACCTTTTTATTCATGGAATACTGACCTTCTTCAACAGGTTTACCGGTCTCGCCATATTCAGTACAGAAGCCGTTTTTCATGCCATCGCGGTAGGTGCCGTCGAACAATTTATCACCTTTTGGAGTGTAAAAAACATCGTGACCATTTTTCACGCCGCGTTTATAAGCAGTTTCGTATTTCAGTTTACCTCCGGGATAGTTGCCTTTCCATTCACCATCCATCAACCCGTTGTCAAAGTAGCCATCATTCTCCACGTTGCCGTCCTCGAACCAGCTGATCCAGTGTCCGTCTTCTTTATCCTCAACAAAAGTACCTTCGCGTTGTTTGGCTCCCGATTCGAACCAGGCAGTCCACAGTCCTGTACGCTTCCCTTGATTGTACATGCCATGTTTCCATTTTTCACCGGTTTCGTAAAAATAGGACCATTCGCCATGTTGCAGATCATTTTCAAAATTACCGATGCTGCCCAGTTTTCCGGTTGGATAATAAAACCGCCAGGTGCTATCGTGTTTTTCCATGGCAAGTTTGCCTTCCATTTCAAGTTTGCCGTCGGGATACCACCAGCGGCAATAGCTGTTGAGCGAGTCGGTTGTATAGGATCCTTCAAAGCTTTTGTTTCCGTTTTCGTGCCACAACAAGCTCAATCCTTCGCGCAGACCGGATTTGTAAATAGTTTCTTCTTTTATTTTTCCGTTCACAAACCACACTTTGTAGGTCCCTTCTTTCAGACTGTTTTTGTGTGTCCATTCTTCCATTTTTTCTCCGGTTTCATACCACGAAGTGCAAACTCCGTTGACCGCTTCCACTAATTTATATTTCTGACCACCCGCATAATAATACTTCCATATTCCAATCTTTTCATCTTTGCTGTAATTGCCTTCTGCTGCCAGTTTTCCGGTGCCGTGATAAAGTTTGAAAGGGCCATCCCGCAGATCATTTTTATACATGCTTTCTTCAAGCACACTTCCAAAGAAATCATATTTGCGATAGATGCCATTGCGCAGACCATCTTTCACTTCCCATTCTTCAAATTTCTTTCCTGTGGTATCATAAATCACCACCGGCCCATTTTCCATGCTGATGGATTTCCATTCTTTTCCGTCTTCGAACCAGTATTTCCACAGCGCGATTTTTTGTCCTTCGCTGAAAAACTGTTCGCTTTGCTTATTGCCATTTTCCCACCAGAACAGCCATGCACCGTGCATCTTACCATTTTTCATGGCACCTTTATATTCAATTGAATCGGGATAATTGTAATAAGCAATCACATCACCGTCCACCTTTGCTTCTTCTTTGTACAGGTCGCCATTTGGATAATAAAATTTCCAGACGCCTGTTTCAACACCTTTGGTATACTCGCCTTCGGCCTTCAGTTTGCCGGTTTCATAAAAATATTTCCATATCCCGATTCGGGTACTGTCGGGCAGGATCCGTCCTTTAACGCTTACCTCGCCATTGGGAAAGCGCTCGGAATAGGGAATCTGAGCGGATAAAGAAATTGCAAGAGTTGCCAGCACAAAGGTTGCAAATAATCGATGCATGTTGAAATGTTTAATAATAAGTAGAATGCAAACTTAGTGAAAAAATTGTGTTCAGGACCTTAGATTTTTTTCAGGCGGTAATCATTTTTTTATACCTTAGTAGCCTAAAAAAAAAACACAAAATATCAGGAGGAAAAATGAGTATAACAAAACTCGAACAGATGATTACCGCCCTGCAGGGCAAAACAAAAAAACGTCTCGTTGCTGCCAATGCAACCGATTCACATACCATTGAAGCCGTATCAGCAGCAGCTGATTTAGGCATTATTGATCCCATTCTCGTTGGCGATGAAAAGACCATCCGCGAAATTTGCGAGAAAGAAAAAATTGATGCCGGCAAATTTAAAATTGTAAACGTTCCCGGCGATATTCCTGCAGCAAAGAAAGCAGTAGAAATGATCAATGCCGGCGAAGCCGATGTGTTGATGAAAGGCTCACTCAGCACCGACAAATACATGCGCGCCATTCTTGACAAAGAAAAAGGTTTACTGCCTCCAAAAGGAATTCTGACCCATATTACAGTAGTTGAGCTTCCGACCTATCCGAAACTTCTGACTATTGGCGACGTTGCCATTATTCCTGCTCCGGATCTCAATCAGAAAGTAGCTATTACCAATTATGTTATCAAAGTAGCTCAGTCTCTTGGAGTTGATAAACCGAAAGTAGCTCTGATTGCCGCTACCGAACAAATGTCGGCTGGTATGCCCGCTTGTGTTGATGCTGCTATCATCAGCAAAATGGCCGATCGCGGACAAATTACCGGTGGTGTTATTGATGGCCCTCTGGCATTGGATGTGGCTATTGATCCCGAAAGTGTGCAGATCAAAAAACTCATCAGCCCCGTAGCCGGTGAAGCCGACTGTCTTGTATTCCCGAATATTGAATCGGGTAATGTTTTCTTCAAAGCCTCTACCAAACTGGCAAAAGGAGAACTTGCAGCCGTTGTTATGGGTGCCAAATGCCCTGCTATCCTCACTTCGCGTGGCGACAGCTCGAAAACAAAAACCTATTCCATTGCACTTGCCTGTTTAATTGCAAAATAATTTCTATGAACGATTCACTCGTACTTGCCATCAATCCCGGCTCTACATCAACTAAAATTGCCGTCTTTGATATTCATAACAATAAGTTGTTTCAGAAAAATCTGAAGCACTCGGCCGAAGATCTGGCTCCATTTGCTTCCATTACCGATCAGTACGAATTCAGAAAAAATAATATTCTGAAAGAACTGGCCGATGCAGGCATTGAAATCAGCCTGATCAAAGTGATTGTTGGCCGTGGTGGACTTGTAAAGCCGATTCCTTCAGGTATGTACGAAGTGAATGAAGCTATGAAAGCCGATCTTAAAGTTGGTGTACTTGGACAACATGCCAGTAATCTCGGTGGTTTGATTGCCGACGATATTGCCAAAACCATCGGAAGTGCCAAAGCTTTTATTGCCGATCCGGTTGTTGTTGATGAATTGCACGATCTGGCGCGCATTTCGGGACATCCCGAGTTTGAACGCATCAGTATTTTTCATGCACTCAACCAAAAAGCCATTGCGAAATCACACGCAAAAGCTCAGGGAAAAGACTACAATACATTGAATCTGATTGTGGTTCATCTGGGTGGCGGTATCAGCATTGGTGCACACCGTCAGGGATTGGTAATCGATGTCAATCAGGCGCTCGACGGCGAAGGTCCTTTCTCGCCCGAACGCAGTGGAACCTTACCTGTTGGTGCTTTGGCAAAATGTTGCTTCAGTGGGAAATATACCCTCGATGAAGTGAAAAAAATGATCACCGGTAAAGGCGGTCTGGTGGCCTACCTTGGCACCAACGACGCACAGGAAGTTGAAAATATGGTGAAGGATGGCGATCAGAAAGCCACATTGATTTATAAAGCCATGGCATATCAGATTTCGAAAGAAATCGGTGCTGCAGCTGCAGTTCTCAAAGGTCAGGTCGATGGTATTCTGCTTACCGGCGGAATCGCTTACGACAAAGGCTTTGTTGAATGGATCCGCGATCATGTTTCATTTATTGCTCCGGTTTACGTGTATCCGGGCGAAGACGAAATGCAGGCTCTCGCTTTCAACGGTATTTGCTACCTTAAAGGCGAAGCCGATGTGAAACAGTATGTCTGATATGGTGTTCAATGATAAACGGTTCTGTATAATACAGAACCGTTTTTTCATTCCTTTAAATCCAACTTAAACAAATAAAAAATAGATATGATCAAAAAAACATTTTTTCTGATTGGTTTTCTTTTCATCGTGATATTTTCAAAAGCTCAGGTTTCAAAGGATGCGTTTTACGATTCATATAATGTTTTAATGCTCAGTCTTGGAGATGAAAATTGGGTTCAGGCCGACTCTATTGCATTCCGGCTGGCCGATGAATCTGCTCAGGTGGATTCTCTTGCTTATGCTCATAAGGTTTTGAATTATATTTGTATTTATACTACCGCGGCACTCATGAATAATGACAGCCTTTCCCAAGAAGAAGCACTTGTAAAAGTGAAAAAATTTATCGGAGCTGACATCGTAATGCCTGCCCATCCGGCAATTAAAAACTGTTTTACCAATTGCACCCATTTCTGTGAAGACAGATCAAATACGCTTTTCAGCTGTGTTAATAACAGTGATGGAACACAAATATTTTCTTTTGAATATGTCAAAATGAAAAAGAAAATAAATGACAAACAATTTGATGAAAAGCTTGCGGGGAAAATGGTTATACTGTCTGGAAAGCTCATTGATATTCAGACCGGAGGACTTACATTCCCTCATTTCGTTCTGGAAATTGTTGATGGTGAATACGAAATAATGCAATAATACTCTCAGAAAACAATCCCTGTTTTTATTATCTGAACTACAATAAAAATGCGGGAGAAAATCTGATCAGAAGCTGGTTTGCTGATTTCATGCATCCTGTATTAAATATTACCTCTGAAAAACCGCAAGGAATATTACTCCACTTTGATTTTTTCCGTTATGATATAAACAAATTATAGCTTTACTTTTCAACAAATTGAAAATAAACATAAGCCAATGAAACAGCCGTTTTTTTCTACAATTTTATTATTGACTGTTATATTCATAACAAGTGCGCAAAACAGTCCCATAGGTCTGGGTGTAACATTTTCACCCAGCTGGTACAATATTCAGCCAGCGGAAGGGTTGACACAGTCCTATACAACCGGATTCAGCTTCAGAAGTGGTGTTGATGCGCGTTATCATCTGAATGATCGGTTGACTCTTTCGACAGGAGCATTTTTATCCGAAATTGCCTATGATGTTGATTACGATTTTACTTTTATTGACCCGAACGATCCGCTGATTCCGCGCGAAGGCCGCATCCGTGCGCTGTATACTGATATACCGATTGAATTATCGTACGACATAATTTCAGGTGAACATTTTTCGGTGTATACAGCCGTTGGAGGAATTGCTTCGGTTTTGGTGCATTCGGGCGACAGCACAACCTTTGAAAATGATCAGATCCGCGACTCTGAATATCTTGAATCATTTCTGATGAGTCTGAAAGCCGGCGCCGGAGTCCGTTACAAAATCAATGAACAGTTCGCAGTGCGCATTGAACCTCAATTCCGGTATTTTCTGAAATATATTGATTTAATGATGTCGTACCATCCAACTGCAACTGATCTCAATTTCGGTGTGGATTTCAGGTTCTGATGCATCTGTGATGCTGAAAAATTAAACCAATGAGAATTTTTCTATTTGTTGTTTTATTGTTTTCGGTGATGTTGATGTCATGTCATTCGAAACAGCAGGCATTCCGGAAACAGCTTCCTGAGAGCCTTTGCAATGACCTGCATGCCATACGGGCACTGGTGGAAAACAGCAGTTCTGTTGCACATGAATTTAATTTTTCGTCGCCCGACAGTATTGTTATTTATTCAGAAACATGCATTCATGCTGGATTTCAACCATTCCTGCATTTCAGAAAGGTAGAAGATATGGTTGCACAAAACAAAGGGATGTCGCGGGAAGAAGCATATATTCAATTGGAAAAAACAAATCTGGAACTTATCAAAATTCAGGTTGAACTACCGGCAGGCTGTATAAAAAACAATGCAAATTATGATTCATCTGATTTGCTTGTCCGATACTGGTACAATCCTGCCGACAGTAATTATTCGGTTGAAATTGAAAAGATTTTGCACCAGCCCGGATATTCGAGTGGCTTTGTAATTGAGTATACGCGCACCGACAGCGGGTTTGTGCAAACGCACACCTCTGTTTGGGTTGAGTGAATCTGATCAGCCACAAATTATTTTCGTCCGATCATCACCTTTTGTCCGGTACCATAGCCATAATGGAACGACATCGGTTTTACCGGAATGGAATCGTAGGCAGCTTTCAGATCCTTCAGGCTGATATAAGTAAACATCGAAACAGGGTCACTGTACTTACCATACAAATGGTGTTTCGGAAATGTTTTAATAAAAGTCTTCCAGGCAAGTCCGGTGTCATCGGAAAGTAAGGTGGTCACTTTGGAAAGATACAGGTTGCGGATCTTGCTGAACGAATCGTAGTGCATGAGGTACGATGCGGCTTTCAGCATGCCGAAAATATTTCCGCTGAGTGATTTGAAAAACGGGAAAATGCTTGTCTTTTCAATTTCACCGTCCATTGCATTAAAGGAAAAATACACAACTTCTTTATTATGTCCAAGACTGTCTATCAGATGAAACTGCACACCTTTGGTTTCTTTGCGTAAGCGCAGTGAATCGTACGGACATTGGATCAGCTTTCCGGTTGTATCGGCAATCACATATTGAATGTCTTTGATTTTATGTCCGGTATAAGCCGCATACAGCATAATGATAGAGGTTACGCCATTGTATTCGCTCGAGCGCAGATCGCCGCTCATATCTTTGGTGATAAAGAAATTCAGTGCCAGCGACGATTTAAGTGAGCGCCGGATATTATCGAAAAAGAGCTGATGATTTTTTGATGCATCAAACACCGGAATTTTTCCGACCGGTTCCAGACCAAACAAAACATATCGTTTGGCAGCCGGATAAAATGTATTGGCATATAAATAATCGGGGCCCGAGAAAGCGTAAAACAACGTTGCCGAAGTGTCTTTACCTTCCGGCAATTCGCTGGCAGCCCATTGGCGCATGAATTTCAGATTTCTTCGTTCGGCAGCCGAAAACAAGGAATCAATGACGGTTGCATGATTCTTCCAGGCCTGAGTTTGTACCACTGCATTGGCTCCGCTCGTATCTGCCGGTCTGTTACCGGCAATAATTTCGGCTATTGCTGTCAAGGAAGTATCATAAGGTAACTGTACTTTTTCCTTTGCAGTTTTACCTGATTGATTTTTGTCGCTTTTCATGCTATTGCCGCAGCTGTAAACAACAAACATCAAAGCTGCCGGCATGAGTAAATAACTGAATTTAAAATTCATAAAAGAGTATTTGGCTGGCAAAATTAATATTTCATATTCAGAACAGATCATATTTTTTTAAATCTCCGGCAACAATCAGGTTCAATTTTGTTTGACGGCAATTTGAATAATGGCATTATGAGCTGTTTTCAATAGTATTTCAATGCATGTAAAGTATCACGGATTTTTTGCAAAAACTGCTGGAAAAATGTTTTTATTGAACAATACCGCCAAATCATGCAAAAACATGCATGTTTATATTACTGATCAACAATATTTTTCTATTATACAATATGAATATGAGACGATTATATTTTTTGTATTTTTGCTGTTATTAAGTAAACTGAAAATTTTACACCTATGAATAAAAAATTATTGATTGTGTTTTTGTTTTTGCTTTGTCTGGCAGGAACATCGGTTGCGCAGGTTGGTATTGCAACCACAAGTATAACACCGGATGCCTCATCAATGCTTGAGATCAGATCGACCAATACCGGCGTACTGATTCCAAGAGTAGCATTGACGATTACGACTGCTGCTGCTCCTGTAACAGCTCCCGCCGTTAGTTTGCTGGTGTACAACACAGCAACGGTGAGTGATGTAACACCCGGTTATTATTACTGGGATGGCACCAAATGGGTACGCCTGCTGTCGGGTGCTATGCCGGCCGATGCATGGAAATTGCTTGGTAATGCAGGTACCGTTGCAGGAACAAATTTTCTGGGAACTACCGACGCCGTTGATTTTGTAACAAAAACCAACAATGCTGAAAGAACCAGAATTCTGAGTGCAGGTAACATTTTGTTTAACCGCACCACTGCCTTATATGCAACCGATCTGTTCGAAGCACAGGGAAATGCTACTTTCCCGGATGCCGTAAATGGGTATACCGATCAGGCTGGTGGCGTTGGAGTATTTGGCGGAAACACCACGGCTACCGGCGCCGGAACAGGATGTGGAGTGTACGGTTTGTCAGGTCAGACAGGCGGTTCAGGCGTGTTTGGCGATGGAGGTACTTATACAGCCGGAACCATTGGGTATACCGAGGCCGGGGAATATGATGGCGTTGATGGATACAATCAGGCTGCGACCGGAGCCGGAATGGGTGCCGGCGTATTTGGATTAAGCTACCAGACTGGTGCTGCCGGTGTATGGGGCTCTGGAAGCACATATACCAGAGGCGTATGGGGAAGCACCACCAATGCAACCTATGCCGGTGTGCAGGCACAAAACGCCGCAGCAGGCGGTGATGGCCTGTTTGCTGTAAATTCAGCTGCTGCCGGTACAGGTGTTGGTACAGGCATTTACGCATCATCAAATCAATATGGCTGCGCTACCATCATGTCGGTATTGCAAAGTACTTCCTATTATGCAAACTCGGCCATATCAGGAATAAATGGAACGACCTACGAAACTACTACCCCCAAAGGGATTGCCGCAGGCGTTACAGCCGATGACGGTATTGCACTGATGGCAATCAACTCTGCTACAAACGGAACGGCAACAGGCAACGGTGTTTATGCCGTTACCTATCAAAGCACCGGAGTTGGCGCCGAGGGTTACAACTACCATACAAGTGGAACCGGCACCATGGGTACCGGTAATGCAGCCACTGGCTCTTTCCTTACAAACGGCTCTGGTGGCGCTTTTACAGGAACAACAGTGGGTAGCTACGACTATGGTACAAATGCCGTCAGCACTGGTACACTTGGAGTTGGAAATGCACAAACAGGCAGCACCCTTGCCGCAACCGGCTCTGGTGGCGCTTTTACAGGTTTAAACTTTGGTGTTTACGGAAAAGCCAACAGCTCGGCAAACGATTCATGGGGCGGATATTTTGTAAACGGAACAACAGGAGCATATGTCGGTGGCCGCACAGGTGGTACCAATTATGCCATTTTAAGCGCCGGTACAAAATCGACCATTGTAAAAGATCCCAATGATAAGCCTGTTGTTATGTTCTGTACCGAAGCTCCTGAAGTATTATTCCAGGATTATGGAAGTGCACAGCTGATCAATGGTAAAGCTCATGTGAATCTCGATCCTGTTTTCACGAATGCCATTGCTGTCGATCAGCAGCATCCGCTTAAGGTGTTTATTCAGCTCGAAGGCGATTGCAAAGGCGTTTATGTCGCCAATAAAACAGCTGATGGATTTGATGTGATTGAATTGCAGGGCGGTTCTTCGGATGTAGCTTTTACATGGACCGTTGTTGCCAATCGCGCCGATGAAAAAGATGCTCAGGGTAATGTCACTTCCTCTTTTGCCGGTGTTCGTTTCCCTGCTGCACCAATTAATCCGGAGCAAACAACCATGCAGAAAAAAGAACGCATTCAACCCGACACCCGCATGCTGACAAAAGACAATTCAAAACAAAATGTTTCCACTCTAACGAAAGACAAAAAAGTGGTGAAACACAATAAAAAATAACGAATTGATTTTCACAAAAAAAACACTCCGCATATGCGGAGTGTTTTTTTATGTCTGTTACACAATGAAAATGTTACACTTACATGGATACGAACCGATCAATATCTTTTTTCAGACCAAATACAACCAGCAGGTCATCTTTTTTAAGAATAGCATCTTCGTAGCCGCTGATGCGGTCTTCGAAAATCATTTTCACCATATACTTCGGATGCAGTTCGCTTTTAGCCTGTCTGAACAGCAACAACTGCAAATTGTGGTTTTTCAGTGTCAGATCTTTGGCTTTCAATCCTACATATCTTTTAGGAACATAAATTTCGCACACCTTGAACAAATCGCTGATGACATAGGCTGTATGAACGAGTTCAAACAACACGGTGCTGACAGAATTATTCGCAGCATCAACCTCGGGTGTGAAAATATGTGATACGCCCATATTCATCAGAATGCTGAAGTGCGTTTCGGAAATGGCACGGCAACAAATGCGCTTGGCGCCATTGTCTTTAAGAAGCGCCGTGGCAATAACACTGTCGCCCAGGTTTTCACCAATACTGATGACAATCACATCCATTTCGGAAACCGGCAACTGAGCAACAGCAGAAGCTTCGGTGATATCGACGGTAACAACCGTAGTGACAAATTCCTTGATGGACTCGGTTTTATGACGGCTGCGATCGATCCCGATCACTTCATTACCGAATTGTGTAAGTTTGACTGCAAGCGCAGTTCCAAAATTTCCGAGGCCAATGACCATTACTTTCATACAAATCAGAATTAAATGAAAACTTCTTCTTCAGGATAACTGAAGAGTAAAAATCTTGTTTTGCGAATGAATGCTGCAAACAAAGTGACAATGCCGATACGACCAATAAACATCAGGGCTATCAGCACATATTTCGATGGTTCAGTAAGCATGGGCGTAAGATTCATTGTCAGACCAACCGTCCCAAAAGCAGAAAATGCTTCAAACATAATCCTGTCAAATGAAACGCCCGGTTCATACGTTGCAATGATCATAGTAGCCACAAACAATGCAACGATGGAGAAGAAGATAATAACCAGAGCTTTTCGGACCGACTGAGCGCTGATTTCGCGATTATGAAAATGCGTCGTTGATTTACCTCTGCCAATTGAAAACGCTGTGAGCACTGCAACTGAAAAAGTAGTGGTTTTAATTCCACCTCCGGTTGATCCGGGCGACGCACCAATCCACATGTACAGAATGATCAGCATGACGGTCGGCGCCAATACCAGGCTGTAGTCAATTGTGTTGTATCCGGCAGTACGTGCAGTAACTGTACTGAAAAATGATGTGTACAATTTTTCATCCCAGTCGAGACCAGACAGTATTCCGTTGTTCTCAAATAACCAGAATAAAGCAGTGCCAACAACCAGCAGCCAGAACGTTGTTTTGACCACAATACGCGAATTGATATTGATAAGATTCGGTTCGAATTTACGTTCCTTGCCAAATATTGTATGCTTGATAAAGTTGCGCATCCCTAGAGCAAAGCGCTCCATATAATTGGTGATGATGAAAAAGCCAAGTCCGCCAAATATAATCAGCCAGGCAATGGTCATCTGAATGCCATATTGCTGGTAAAAAATATCGTTCATCATGCCATTCGGAGCAATGGAAAAACCTGCATTGCAAAAAGCAGAAACAGAATGGAACATGGCAAAAGTAAACCGGCTGATATTATCGGGAAAAGCTTCGCGCGGCAACTGCAGATACATAATTGCTGTGCCCACAGCTTCAACAATAAATGTAACGAAAATAACCATGTATAATGCCGAAAACAGTTTTTTCATATTGTTCGAAACAATCATACTGCTTAATGCATTTCCTTCGGAGAGGCTATGCCCAGATCTTCCTACTGATGCAAAAAATGAAGTAAACGTCATAATACCGATTCCGCCCAACTGAATAAGAACGATAATCACCATTTTTCCGAACCAGGTAAACTGTGTGGCGGTATCGAGTGTTGTAAGACCAGTGACACAAACCGCCGACGTGCTTGTAAACAATGCATCGGTGAATGAAATCGGCTCCACGGTCGAAACCGGTAATAAAAGAAAAAGTGAGCCTGATAAAATTAAAAGCAGAAATGAAAATATAAAAATCTTTTCACTTTCAATATTGCGCGAATAAATACTACCCAATACCCTGCTCCACGCACGAACCATTACCAGCACAATCAGCGCATAGTTGAACAACCATTCAATTTTATAACCGGAATTAGCCACCAACGAAAGGTCATCAGGAAACGGGTTGAAAAAATGAAGTGATAATAATACAAGTAACAGTATTTTAATAATCAGATTGGTTCTTGTAATGCCGGGTTTGCCAGGTAAAAATACCATCATCACCTGAATAAAATACATCAGACTGAGGAAACTGACAATAAATACAATTCGATCGTTGTACCATTCGCGCCGCGAAAAATCAGTATCAAATCCCACTTCGGCCAGCACCAGAAAAAAACCGAAAAGCGAAGCCATCAGAATGCCTATAAAAGACCAATGAATTGCGCCACGTTTGATAACAGACGTGTTTTCATGAATCAGCAACCTGGCCTTCTTTAAATAATACGCGATTTTCATTTTCTACTGATTATCGCCGGCATACCATTCGGCATATGAAGTATTTGTTTCACGCAAACGTAAAGCAAACAAAGAAACATTTGGCGGCAGCAACGGTTGCAGAATTGATGCAAAATACACCAACAGGTTTTCGCTGGTTGGCTGAAAATCAACTTCAATAATGCGATCAAACAAATGATTATCGAGACCTTGGCGTATTTCGGGCAAGGTTCCTTTGCGTATAACAAAAGAATGATCGTGTGGCTGAACAATATGAGTTGAAATAATTTTTTTCAGATCGCCGAAATCCATCACCATACCAAGCTTGGGTGAATTACCATCCACCTCAGGTTCGCCGGTGACAGTGACCGAAAACTGATAGGAATGACCATGAACATGACGGCATAAACCATCGTACCCATCGAGCGCATGGGCCATTTCAAACGAAAATTCTTTGGTGATTCTGATTTTCATACAATTATTTCAAAGCCGAAACAACAAAATTACAACAAATAATATATGGTTGACAAAGCAGCAGCTAAATAAAATACCGATGCAAGAAAAATAAACACCCGTATTGATTTAAGCTTGTTTGGTCTGCGGCCTGCAATCAGCCCGAGTAATGATGAAACCAACGATGCAGCTGCTACAGAAATGATTAAAACATCCAGCGGAATATCCAGAAAGCCGACTCCAATAAAAGCAATAAATACCTCAAATGACGTGGCCAAAGCCAGCATGAACAAAACACTGAACGATGAAACATCAAAAACGTTATCGGCAATTTTACTTCTACGTGTAGTAAAATAAGCTTTAAATGCCAGAATCAAAAGGATGGTCAGTGCTGCATAGATATCGCCGAAAAACATCGAACCTCGAAACTGTTCCGATAGTAAACCGGCTATTGCGCCCATCATGGTGTTCATTCCGGCAAACAACAATGATATCAGCAGCAACTTTGCAAAGCCGGTTTTTTTGTAAAACCAGGCGTGACGGTATGTGACCGAAATCTGCAGAAATGAAACAGCGATAAGTGCAAAAACAAGCGTTATCATACAAAAAAGGATTCTGTCATTTTAATTATTTTTTCCATGCCCGCTGCATCCGCTTCATCAAACGAATTAAGGTCGTGGCTGTCGATGTCAAATACAGCAACCACTTTTCCTGCAGCATTCCGTACCGGTACCACCAGTTCGCTTTTGGTGCGCGAATCGCAGGCAATGTGTCCCGGGAATTGTTCAACATCGGACACAAGCACTGTTTCGTTGCGATCGATGGCCGCCCAGCATACACCGGTATGTTTCTTCAGAATCTGACATGCTACCGGTCCCTGATATGGCCCTACAATCAGCTCCCCATCCAGCAAGACATAAAATCCGCACCACGAAAAATACGGCATTTTGTGAAACAGCACTGCCGAAACAGTAGCCATTGCCGCAACAGGAGAAGGACTTTTCGCCAATAATGGCACCAGCTGATCGTACAATCGTGTATAGCGCGCTGTTTTATTCATGGACAATTTCAGAAGTTTGTTTTGAAGAAATTCTTATCAGCACCAATGCCACAATCATAGTGAAGGCTGCAAGAACAATGACATATGGTTTGTCGTTGAAATTTCCAAACTGCTCAGGTGCAATAGTAAGTGTACCGCGCTCGCAGAGCCAATATACAAATACCGCCATGGCATTGTTCACAAAGTGGATAATCACGGGAACCCACAACCGGCCTGTTCTGTAAAAGGTGTAGCCGAGAATCAGTCCCAGAAATAACCGTGGAATGAATCCGTAAAACTGCAAATGAAATGCACTGAAAATAATCGCTGATAAAGCGATGGCAATCCATGGCCGCCTGAACAGATTTTGCAGCAGCCGTTGCAGAATGCCACGAAATACAAGCTCCTCGCCTATGGCAGGAATTACAGCCATCATAAACAGATTGACGATCAATCCCTGCACATCGGAGGCCGACATAAACAAGGTCGTCATAGCAGCTGCCTGCTGCTCGGTTTGCTGCATCCATGCTTCGAGTCCTGCATATTGCTCGGGAAGTGTCAGAGCAGCGTTGACTTCACCCATCCAGCTGATGACGGGTTGTGCAGTAAAAATCACAACAACAGATAAAAGCAGCAGCCAAAGACCAACACCCTTATTCAGGGTAAAATAATTCAGCGTTTTCCCTCCGGTCAATCGTCCGAAAATAAGAGCAGGAATAATGAACATACCAAAATGACTCAGTATCTGCCAGTATTTCATGAATGACACGTATTGCGGTCCTTCCGGATCACCAGTTGCTGACAACAAAAAATCCGTACCCCAGATCGATACCCCAGCAAATGCACCCAGCACCATTACCAGAATAAAGCTTGCCAGCGCCAGTCCCAAAAAGGCCAGCAACTGTATGAGCGGATGTCGGTTCAAAAGCGGAATACGCATTTTTATTACTTTTGTGCAGCAAATATACATATATTGCTTTTTTCAATGCTACCACTCCCGGGTTTAAATAATATAAAAATTCCTCTGATTCTATCCCCCATGGAAGGAATCACCGATCCTGTTTACCGTCGCATTTGCACCAAACACGGAGCTGATGCGGGTATCAGCGAATTTATTTCTTCCGAAGCCTTAATCCGAAATGTTGACAAAAGTCTGAAAAAAATGAACGCTGCCTCAACCGACGAAATGCGGTGGGTGCAGATTTTTGGAAACAACCCCGCCTCGGTCGCCGATGCAGCACGCGTGGCCGAAGACAACGGAGCTCATGTGGTGGACCTTAATTTTGGCTGCCCGGTAAAAAAGATTGTCAGCAAAGGCAATGGTGCAGCGCTTCTGCGCGATTTACCCCTCATGCAGACCATAGCTGATGCCACTGTTAAGGCTGTAAAAATTCCGGTTACCGCCAAAACACGATTGGGCTGGGATTCCCACACCATTGTTGTTCACGAAGCAGCGCTGCGACTACAGGATGCAGGAATCAGAATACTATCCTTACATGGCCGTACCCGCGCACAACAATATGGCGGAATCGCCGACTGGAACACCATAGCTGAAGTTAAAGCTTTGCCGGGTTTCAATATCCCGCTGGTGGCCAATGGCGATATCAATTCTCCGGAAGCAGCACTGGAAGCCATCTCCATCACGCAAGCCGACGGATTGATGATTGGCCGCGCCGCCATTGGAAATCCATGGATTTTTGCTCAGGTAAAAGCAGCGCTGAATAACCTGCCTGTCCCCGAAACAACGCTTGCAGAGCGGTTTGAAACGTGTAAAGAGCATTTTACAGAGACTCTGGAGCTGAAAGGTGAAAAGCGCGCAGTGACCGAAATGCGGAAACAATTTGCCTTGTATTTTAAAGGTATTGCAGGTTTCAAACCTTTCAAAATGGGCCTACTTACCGCTGGCAGCGCCGACGAAGTGTACGGATTGCTGGAGAAGGCCAAAGCGCATTATTTGTAGACTCCGCAGTGCGAATATCCAACGCTGAGGCTGTCTCAAAATAGCGGGTTGTTACGACATTCCACCGTCCGCCAGCTAGCGGACATGGAACCGTCGTAACAACAGCAAAAACAACGGTTCCATGTCCTCCAGCTCCTGCGTAGCTTACAGACGATGGAATGTTGTTTTTGTCGCTGAGGACTTTTTGAGACAGCCTCTGCGGAGTGAATTATTTATTATATTTGCAAAAACCCATGCTATGAAAAAATTATTTACCACTCTCATGTTATGTTTTATAGTTGTTGTTTCGATGGCCCAGTGGACCATGCAAAGCACTGCATTTGCAACAACAGCGCGCGGCATCAAGTACATCAGTATTGTTGACACCAACATCGTGTGGGCAACAGCCTACGATGGCGCGAACACAGCCAACAATATTCAGGAATTTACCAAAACCACCAATGGCGGCACCACCTGGACACCTTATGTGATTTCGGGCTACACCGGCTATGGAATCAGCATGATTTGCGGTGTAGATGCCAACAATGCCTGGATTCCGGCTTACAATGCCACTTCGGGCGGCGGCGTTATTCTGCGTACTTCGGATGGTGGCTCTACATGGGCGGCACAGACAACAGCAACTTTTCAGGCACCCAATGGTTTTCCCAATGTAATTCATTTCTGGAATACCGATACCGGCTTCTGCATGGGCGATCCGAATGAAGGATATTTCGAAATTTATACAACAGTTGACGGCGGTACCACCTGGTCCCGCGTTCCATCCATTAATATTCCAGCTCCTGTTACCGGCGAATACGGCGTTA
>Ga0074193_1001510_pt1 | contig 27436 bp, 24 predicted proteins | sample EPASupsiteHSE605_FD_64523 | JGI IMG/M metagenome (GOLD analysis project Ga0074193, IMG submission 64523) | Bioremediated contaminated groundwater from EPA Superfund site, New Mexico - Sample HSE6-05 | ecosystem: Environmental > Aquatic > Deep subsurface > Groundwater > Contaminated ... | reverse complement strand
ACAGCCATATTGTCACCTTTGATTGCGTACAAAAGTCCGAGTTGCATAAATGCATCATAATAGTCTGGATTTAAGTCTACAGCTTTGGTAAACATCTGTACCGCCTTTACGGTATCACCATCTTCCTTCAAAGCATAACCTTTAATAAAGAATGCTTTTGCATTGATATTATCATTGGCAATGACCTTATCTGTAAACTCATAAGTTTGTTTATAGTTCTTGAGATAGAGGTTTAATTCAGCTAGTTTTAGAAGGGCAGGAACATGGTTTTCATTGTATTCCAGTGCTTTCTTTAAAGCATCATTGCATTTTTGAATCTGAACCATTGTGAAATAAATATCTGAAAGCAGGACATAGTAGTCAGGATTTTTTTCATCAAGTTGGATCGCTTTGTTTATATCAGAAAGAGCGTCATTTGCCTTATTCATATTTAGAAGTAACGTTGCTCTTTTATAATAGAGTTCTGGATTTTTTGGATCTTTCTCTATTTCATGGGTTAAAACAGTTAATTGTGTTTCCTTATTTATATTGTTTTGTTTTTTCCCTTTGCAGGAAACAAACGAAACAGATATTGCAAGAAACATAATTAGCAGCCACTTAGACGCTTTACGAAGGTTGATGAATTTGTATACCATGGTGTTTTTGATTACAAAAAAAGGAGTCCAAAAGTAGCAAAAACTTTTGGACTCCCCGTGTGCTGTTTTTTGAAAAGATTACGCGTCTTGATGATTGGCGTTTTTCTGAATTTTATCGATCTGTGATCTCAGCTTTAATTTTTGCTTCGAGTTCTTCTGCAAGTTCAGGATTGTCGCCTAGAAGTTGTTTTACAGAATCTCTTCCCTGACCAAGTTTCGTATCGCCATAACTGAACCACGAACCACTTTTCTTGATGATATTATAGTTCACGCCAAGGTCAATAATTTCACCGTTTTTTGAAATTCCTTCACCGTAGAGAAGATCGAATTCGCAGGTGCGGAACGGAGGTGCAACTTTATTCTTTACTACTTTTACTTTCACCCGGTTACCCACTACTTCTTCTCCGTCTTTTATCTGGCTTATACGACGGATATCCAGACGAACAGATGCGTAGAATTTCAGCGCATTACCACCAGTTGTAGTTTCCGGATTTCCAAACATTACGCCTATTTTTTCGCGTAACTGGTTGATGAATATGCAGCAACAGTTTGTTTTACTGATGTTTGCGGTGAGTTTACGTAGTGCCTGCGACATTAAACGGGCTTGCAAACCCATTTTAGAATCGCCCATTTCACCTTCAATTTCACTTTTGGGAGTAAGTGCAGCAACAGAATCTATTACGATAATATCAATCGCGCCTGAACGTATCAGATTGTCGGCAATTTCGAGAGCTTGTTCTCCATTGTCAGGTTGAGAAACCAAAAGGTTTGTAACATCCACCCCTAGTTTTTGAGCATAAAAACTATCGAAAGCATGTTCTGCATCAATAAATGCTGCAATTCCACCTTGTTTTTGTGCTTGCGCGATAGCATGAATAGCCAAAGTGGTTTTTCCGGATGATTCCGGTCCATAAATTTCGATAATTCTTCCTTTTGGAAGACCTCCAATGCCTAAAGCAACATCCAAACCAACTGAACCGGTCGAGATTGCTTCCAAAGTTTCTACAGCACGGTCGCCAAGTTTCATGATGGAGCCTTTGCCATAAGTTTTTTCGATTTTGTCGAGGGTAAGCTGAAGGGCCTTCAGCTTTTCATTTTTTTCAGGACTATCTGAACTCATAGATAAATAATTTATTTGATTTTCATTTCTTTAAAGATTTGCTCGGTAGGGCGCTTCGTTTCAACCTTTTCGATAATCTGCTCAATAATACCCCTTTCTGAGATTATAAAAGTAGTACGATGAATTCCATCATAGGTTTTCCCCATAAACTTTTTCGGCCCCCATACTCCGTAGTCGAGAATGATTTTTTTTTCTTCATCGGCGATAAGCGGGAACTTCAGATTGTATTTATTAGCAAAACTGTCATGTGATGATTCACTATCGGCACTTACTCCAATTACTTCAAAACCTCTTTCGTTCAACAGAATATGATGATCACGAAAATCGCAGGCTTCAGCTGTACAACCAGGAGTATTATCCTTGGGATAAAAGTACAAAATAACCTTTTTGCCTCGTAATGATCCTAGATTTATTTTATGACCATTCTGATCAACGCCCTCAAACAGAGGTGCATTGTCTCCAATTTTTAAGTGTGCCATTGTCTGTAGATTTGAGTTGATAATCTGTGTATGAGCTGTTTTTATACTTACAAATATAACACATCGTTGTGCAATATGTTGTGGAAAATAATTATTTAAAGTCGTTAGTTTTGTATTTTATCCAAACAAAATACTTTACAGATTGTATTCCTTTTAAACAAATATTCATGAGTATGCATCCCAAGGTCTCTGTTTTCTGGTTCCGGCGTGATTTGCGACTGGATGATAACCATGCATTATATCTGGCATTATCATCCGGGTATCCGGTGGTTGCTGTGTTTTTGTTCGACAGAGACATCTTAGATAAGCTGGAATCAAAAACCGATAAACGGGTAAATCTGATTTATGATAAGCTTTTAGAACTAAATAAAATACTTGCAAAAGCTGGAAGCTTTTTGTTTACCTATAATGGATTTGCGAAAGATATGTTTTCTGACCTTTCGGGAAAATTTGAAATTCATTCCGTTTTTGCAAACGAAGATTATGAACCTTATGCGGTTAAACGTGACAATGAGGTCAGAATATTCCTGAAAGTGAATGGAATATCATTTGTCACCGTGAAAGATCAGGTTATTTATAGATACAATGAAGTTTTGAAGCCTTCTGATGGCTCATGTTATACCATTTTTACACCATACTGTCGTAAATGGAAGGAACGTTATAATATGGAAAGCCATCAGAAATTTTCTTCGGAAACTTTACTCAGACATCTTTACAAAACCAATCAGGGAGTTTTCCCTTCTTTGGATTCTATTGGCTTTGTAAAACGGGAGTATTTTCTTTCGGATATGAATATATCGGATGAAATTTTGACTCATTATGAAGCAGGAAGAAACAATCCGGCATTGGACGCAACCAGTCATGTTTCAGTTTCATTACGATTTGGATTTGTTAGTATACGGGAACTTGTAAAACTTGCTTTTGCGAAAAGCGAAATCTGGCTGAATGAGCTTATCTGGAGGGAGTTCTTTATGCAGATCCTGGCAAATTTTCCTTACGTTAAAACAGAACCTTTCAAAAAACAATACGACCGTATTATCTGGCGAAACGACGAAAAAGAATTTGAATGCTGGAAAAATGGACAAACCGGTTTTCCGATAGTAGATGCAGGGTTACGTCAATTGAATACAACCGGATATATGCATAATCGTGTTCGCATGATTACCGCAAGCTTTCTGGTAAAACATCTCCTGATTGACTGGCGTTGGGGCGAAGCTTATTTTGCAGAAAAACTGATGGATTTTGATTTAGCAGCCAATAACGGAAACTGGCAATGGACAGCAGGTTGTGGGTGTGATGCGGTGCCCTATTTCAGGATATTTAACCCTGTTTTGCAACAACAAAAATTTGACCCGGATTTTGCCTATAGCCTGAGATGGGTTCCCGAACTTAATACACTCGCATATCCGGCAAAAATAATTGATATGAATGAAGCTAAAGCCCGATGTATGCGTGTTTATAAAGAGGCATTGGAACAGGAGAGAAGTGGCAGGTAATTCCGAAAGGGTTCAATGCCTTCTTTCAGAGGATAGACAAGACGTAATGGCGAAAAAATAAACTGTTAGTTCAGAGTTTGAAAGTAGCAGGAGGCAGATTCATCGTAGCAGGATTTTTAATACAGGAGTGTTTCCTGCTTTTATTTCATTATTTTTTCTAAAGCAGAAAGAATCTGTTCAAAAAGGCACAACCTTAAGGTATTTTCCAAACTTTCAGGACTCAATATGGTAGCTTATTGAATTATAGCATCCAGACTGAGTCCCGAAGATCGGGAAAATCTTTTTTGCATAGTGGAGAGGCTTTGGGAACAGTTTCTTTCACAGTTTGTCAAATAATTTCTTATCCAATAAACAGTCCTTCAATTCTCACTTTAAGGGAATCATCTTTTTGCCTGGTAATTGCGTTAACTAAACCACTATGACGCCATTGTAGCATGCACCTGCGGGGTAAAAACCAATACCGCTGACCTAACCGGATTTCCCCTTTCCATTCTTTAATTATACCTTCGTATGCCTGAGCTGTATAGTAGCCTATGTCTATAAATCCTTCTGATCGTGGTTTTAACGGGCCTGTTACACACCAGTTGATTACTCCGTTTCGGGCATCCGCATCAGTAACAAAACCACAATGTGTTATAGGGCAACCGCATGACATTCCCATTGGACGGCCAATCATGATATCCCCCTTTTTTACACCCAAATCTTTTACTAAAGCGGGGTTGTATGGCAGAATGGTTTCGCGAGGACCTGGTTCATTTTCAAAGCAATCGAGAATAAAATCAAAATCGCGTTGTAAGCTGTCTCTCCAGCCTAAACGTTCTCCCATTCCTTCATGTGCACAAGCCATGCACTTTACCGGATCTTTTAATTCTTCGGGTTTTGAAGTAAGGTGGATGCATTTTTTAAGGAGTGATTTGTCATTTTTCAAATCTTCGGCAAAATCATTGCATGATTTATATCCGCAAGCACCGCAGTTGAGCTTTGGCAGGATGTCTGTCAGTTGCGCAGATCCGTTTGTTTTTGTTGTTAATTCCATTTTTGAATTCTTGATTATATGATTTACGGGGTTATGAGAAAATTGGATTGAGTTTATTGATTGCTTTAAATAAAGAATTTAAGAATACATCTATTTGATTTTTTGTAGTATAACGACCGATACTTACACGTATAGCACCTCGTGCTTCAAAAGGATTTTTGCCAATTGCCAGTAAAACGTGTGACGGGCTGTTTGGAGCGTCGTTTGAAGAACAGGCTGATCCGGCAGAAATAGATATGCCAGACTCATCTAAAAGGAAAAGAAGCCGGATCATTTCTCCTTCCATCCCTTCGATGCTGAAATTTATGATCTGAGGAATCCGCTGATGAATGTCACCATTGATATAACATCCGGAAACTTTTTGCATGAGCTCATGCAATGCATAGTTATGTAATTCCTGAATGCGTTTTTGCTCGAGAACCATTGTTTTATAACACTGTTCTGCGGCTTTTGCAAAACCAACAATTGCCGGAATATTTTCAGTTGTTGATCTGAGGCCAAATTCTTGCCCCCCACCGTGCAACAAAGGTTCTATGTTTACTCCTTTGCGAATATATAATGCACCAATGCCTTTCGGTCCATAGATTTTATGGGCATTGATGGTAAGTAAATCAATGCCCATTTTCTGGACATCAATTTCTATTTTACCAAAACTCTGACATGCATCTGTATGAAACAATATATTATGCTTTTGGCAAAGTTCTCCAAGCTTTTCAACAGGTTGTATTGTTCCTAATTCATTGTTTACGTGCATAACAGAAAGGAGTATCGTTTTTTTATTAATGTATTTTTCAACCTCGTTATAGTCAACAATGCCTGATGTTTCAACAGGAAGATAAGTCACATAAAAGCCTTGTTTCTCGAGCCAGACACATGTTTTTAACACACAATCATGCTCAATAGAAGATACAATAATGTGATTTCCTTTAAATTTATTTGCAAGAGCAATTCCTTTCAGTGCCCAGTTGTTTGATTCTGTACCACCTGAAGTAAAATAAAGCTCGTGAGCATCACAATGAATCAGCTTTGCAATTGTTTCCCGACTGGTTCTTATAGCATCACCAGCCAGCACTCCCATTGAGTGCATACTGGAAGCATTTCCATAATACATGTCAAAATAGGGCATCATAGCATCCAAAACCAGTTTGTCTACCGGAGTGGTTGCGGTATAATCGAGATAAATAGAATCCATCATTTTATTCTCCTACATAAAACAGATCGTTTTCCATGGTACGTAAAACACCAAAATGATTCTTTGCCCCAATTTCTTTTTTTCCCACGCATATTGTACAAGTTCCAACTGGCGGATTCCCTTTGAGAAACATCGGAAAATCAATATCCTGTGTCTTTTGAATTTGTTTTACAATCGGATCGATTCCAATACCATACAATGCATTGCTTTCAACAATACGAATATCTTTTGCCGATTCTATAACTCTGTAACGGAATACTTCACGTTCTGCCTGCGAAATCAAATCAATTTTGGTGATAACACACGTATCGGCAAGGGTTAACATTGGCCCGATTTTACGCGGAAGATTCATTCCACTGGTAGCTTCCAGTACTACAATTCCCAGTGAATTTTCGACATAAGGAGAACAACGCAAACATAAGCCTGCGGTTTCTACAAAAAGATATTCTGCACCACATTTTTCAGCCCATTCAACAGCTTCGTCCATCACAACCACATTACAATGGTCAGGGCAAAGTTCACCGGAGTATATCTTTCGGGTTGGAATGCCAAACTCTCGATTTATTGTTTCGTCTTCATCTGCATACAATACATCTATCTTGATATAGGCTGATTTCAGGTTTTTACTATTCATTCTTTTTATAACCTGACGGATAACGGTTGTCTTTCCACAAGTCGGAGGTCCTGCAATTACAATAAGTTTCATGCTTCTATGCTGTTAATTTGTTCGTTAATACATCGATATTTTCCCGCAATACTTTTTCAGTAATTATGTCTCCTGCCCGGATAAGTTTACGAAATTCTAACATTACATCATCCATTTTTTTAAGCTCAAAAGCAGCTTTTTTCTCGTTTTCATCTGTAACGATGAGCTTTTGCATTGCACCGTTTTTCATTACAATTCTAAAATCGGACAATAAAGCGATACGAGGATCATGTGTAACAAATACAAAAATCTTTTCATAACGTTTTAGTAATTCCAATGCTTTTGTTCTGTGAATCCCGGCATTTTCAATTTCATCAAGAAGAATAATCGGTGAATTTCCAATGATTACAGCATCAGCAATAAGTAAAGAACGTGTTTGGCCACCCGAAAGCTCTGTCATTGCCGTTTCTTTGATGATTGATTCACCTGTCAGCTGGTTTGCAAAATCAAGAGTCTCTTCTATAATTTGGTTTAGGTTGTGTGCACCTCTTACTTTTGCATGAATTTCGAGAAATTCGCCTACCGGAAGGTCTGATAAAAAGTTTGTGTGTTGAGAGATTAGAGCAATAGGATGCTTTTTGGGATCGAAAGAAAAGTCTTCGGATACAGCTTCATCATTCAAAAGAATTTTTCTTTGCGAAGGAGTGTTTAAGTTAGCAAATAACTCAATATCATTAATTAGTGTTGTTTTACCACAGCCTGTAGGGCCAACAATACTAATTATATCACCCATTTTTAATTCAAACTTACCCACTTTTTCGGGTTGTCCATCTTTACCTACTCCTCCGAAAACAGTTATTTTTTTAATGTTCATAATCTATGATATACTTCTGTTTGCAATTAAAATTCATATATTTAATAGAGCTGCAAAGTTGGTTTTTATTTACATTTGCAAAGTGGCTTAAGCACTGAAATGCAGCACACTAAAAACTGAAATTTTGCAGTTTTTTATATTCAGAATAACAGAAAACAATGAATCAGGAACCTAATAAAATGCCTTCTGACTGCAGTTTTTGCCTTTTTAAAATGGTTGTACGACAATATTTGTCGGAGGATGATTTTACACAGCTTTACCAAAATACGCTTCAGCTCAGGTTCAAAAAGGGAGAACATATCTTAAAACAGGGGAATATATTTACCCATATTATTTTCTTAAAAAGCGGACGTGTTAAGTTTAATTTTGAAGATGAAACAGGTCGTAATTTAGTCCTAACCGTTGTTAATTCACCCAATTTATTGGGTGGTGCAAATATGTTTAACGAAGATTTGAACTTGTTTTCGATTACAGCAATTGAAGATTGTGAAGTTTGTTTAATTGATATCAATGTGTTGAAACGCCTGGTAATGCAAAATGCAGGATTGGCAATCAAGTTACTCGAATTTGTAACCACGATGTTTAAGGATTCTATTCTGAATTTTGTGAGTCTGGCTCACAAACATGTTAATGGACGGATTGCTGATATTCTGATTTACCTGTCCGGGAAAATTTACAAAAGCGACTGTTTTACAATCACTCTTTCACGCAAGGAACTTGCTGAATATGCCGGATGTTCTCAGGAAAATATAATTCATACGCTGTCGCGATTTGATAAAGAAGGAATTATATCGCTCAAAGCAAAAAAAATAGAAATTCTGGATTGGCACAAATTAAACGAAATAAGCAGAAAAGGATAATGAAAGTTGCGAGATACTGTACCCCTGAACCTTTTATTTTATACTTTTTTATCTCATTAAAATTCCACCTTTTTCATTTTGCGCATTACACGAAGAATTGCCCTTTGCTTTTTTGTAACATAAGGAGAGGGTTTAACCGGACTGAACTTTCGTGGCCCCGGAACACAGGCAGCGATGAGAGCAGCTTCCTCTTTTGTTAGTTTTGAAGCAGGTTTATGAAAATAGATTTGTGCAGCCATTTCTGCTCCGTAAATGCCATCTCCCATTTCAATAATATTGAGATAAACTTCCATAATACGTTTTTTACTCCATCCAGCTTCAATTAATATGGTAAAATAAGCCTCAATGCCTTTACGTAAATAGGAACGAGATGGCCAACAGAAAACATTCTTCGCAGTTTGTTGAGTTATAGTACTTGCACCACGAAGTTTTCTCCCTTTCTCATTCATTTTCTGTGCTTTGCCAATTGCCTCAAAGTCAAAGCCATAATGTGTCATAAATTTATTGTCCTCAGATGCTATCAATGCATTGATGAGATTGGGCGAAATCTTATCAATAGAAACCCATTCTTTTTCCATTTTTGATTCTTTTCCATCAGCTTTTTGCTGGAGCGTGCGGATTACCATTAAAGGTGTGAGCGGAATATTTACAAAACGAAAAAACATTACCAATATCACGCTGAAAATAAATAATATAATTGCTGTGCGAATAAAGAAAAGTTTTACGTTTTGCCAGAAGCCTGTTTTAGAAGATGCCATATCAGATTAAAATATCTGCAAAAGTACAAAAGGGAATGAGAATGATAAGGAAAAACCAGAGATGATTTCATTTTAGTATTTTTTCTTTTCAAACCCCTCTTGTCTATTTGAGGGGGAATTCAAAAACAAAAATAGAGTTTACACAGATTTTTGGATAGTATCTATGCTTCTCAGTAGCATATACAGGAAAAAAGTTTTCCATCAATGATTATTTTTTACATAAGGGAAAATAAAGTTTTCCTCCAATGTTTTTTTTTGACATAGAAGGGAAAAAAGTTTTTCTCGTATGTTCCGCAGAGAAGTATATATAAAAAAAAGTTTTTGCCTTATCTTCCGCAGAGAAGTATGCATAAAAAAAAGTTTTCCCCTTATGTTTCGCAGAGAGGTATATATGAAAAAAAGTTTTCCTTCAATTTTTTTTTTTGACATAGATGGAAAAAAAGTTTTTGTCCTATCTTTCGCAGAGCAGTATATATAAAAAAAAGTTTTTGCCTTATCTTCCGCAGAGAAGTATGCATAAAAAAAAGTTTTCCCCTTATGTTTCGCAGAAAGGTATATATGAAAAAAAGTTTTCCCCTTATTTTCCGCAGAGAAGTATATATATATAAAGTTTTTGGCTTATCTTTCACAGAGAGATACATAAAAAAAGATTTTTTCTCAATGTTTTTTAAGGAGTATTCAAGGAACCGTGTTTAAGCGGTTAAATTTGGTTTTCGAAACTTTATGTTATACATTTGCCATTGTAATAGTCCTTTTTAAATAAAAACTACTACATTTACACCCGTAAAATATCAAACTTTGCCTATGGAGAAATAAACAACTCTGTATAAATACATACGATAGCGTTTGCTATTATTCTTTGGAGTAGGAAACTGGTAATTTTAATTCATGCAAGAATAATAAGTAAAAACGCTCACGCTTCGGCGTGGGCTTTACTTATTTGCATGAAGGGTATACCAGTACCTCTACTTCGAATACAGTAAAAGTCACACGCCTTTTTTATTGGCGGGTGGCACATATATACCGACTATTCATTTTAAATACTTATACAATGAAACGCCTTATAGATTATTGTAGTCCGCCACTATTGGAGTTGCCGCCACTGAGAACTTTACAAAGTACAGTTGCATACCTTGCAAAGATTTTTTTCTGCAAAAACCGTAAAGTTTATACAAAAGAGAGCAGTAGAGCAGATTAATTTAACATTCTTAACATCATACCCGCCATGAAATACAGAACAAACCTCCGCAGCCCGCCGTTTGATTAATGTTTGAAACAGATATCAAAACAAATAAAATAGTTTTCTAAAAGGATAAAATGCAACTTATAGTTGCATAATACATCTATAAGTTGTATTTTATAACTAATGATTTTCGTATTTTATTTATCACGAACTTTGTAGATACGTTTTTAATAATGCCGATAAAACAAGAATATTAACCTAAATCCAGACCCCTTAAAACCCTCAATCCAAAATGAAACACCACCTATATAAAAAAGTAAACCCTGCAAAATGTGAAAACATCTTGCAGGGCTACTCACCTAAATTCATTAACATTCTAAAAAACTGTTCCTATTTTTTCCAGAAATCACCCCCATGACACCGGGCAAGCAAGGAACTTACGAAGAAATATCTATTTTTTCCGCTTACAAATATACACAATAATTAACCTTAAAACCAAATGAAAATGAAACCTTTCACATAAAGAAAAAAACAAGCCCCGCAATACGCAACATTGCAGGGCTAAACTGTGAAATAGTTCCTCCGGCTATTAAAAATCAGGAGGTTAAGTAATAATTCAATTGTAAGTAAAAGTTTACAAAACTATGAATTACATAAACATAGACAACAGAAAAAAAGAAGTGTTTAAAAATTACGCTTTTCTTTTGCTTGCCAAAATAATAATTGGCTTCGCTTTTTTAGTAAACACCAGTAGCGGGTACGGGCAGGGGAACTGCTCCAATGCACCCTACATTTCTCCCAACGACACGAGCATTCATGTGCTGTCGGCAGACACGGTAGTATGGTTTAAATACCATGCTACAAACAGTAATTTCCAACTGGGAATAATCCCGGCAAGCTTTCCCCTGTATGAACTTTATGCAGTGGAATTATATTCCGGAGATTGTTTCGGTTTAACGCTGGTTTCGGGTTCTCTTCAGCCTGTTTTGTACACAGGTGTACTGGTTCCCGGTAACGACTATTATCTCAAAATAAGAAAAAACAATGTAACTCAATCAGTTGTTTTTACCTTAGACCTGTCCGTTCCGGTTTTAAACTGTAGTCCTTACCAATGCAACGACCAGTTAAGTCAGGCTTGCGATCTGGTTTGCAACGGGAACTTCGAGTATTATACAAGTTTGCCAAATGGTGCGTCACAAATAGGACTGGCTTGTCCGTGGGGTTCTTTAAGTCATGGAACCCCCGATTATTACCATACAAATGGAACAAATTCAGCTCAGGCTCCGGTAAACGGAGGAAATGGAGCCCAAATTTCATGGAACAATCCTCCAGATGTAGCTCATGCAGGCTTTGGATGTGATTTAAATACCGATCCAACACCACAAGAATATTATCGTCATTGCGAGTATCTTTATCAAAAACTCAAAGCGCCCATGCAGGCAGGAGTTCAATACACTATCCGGTTCAAGATAAGTTTAACCAAAAAGTCAAAATATGCCTGTGATTCAATCGGGGTATTTTTATCAACAATTGACCCTCATTTTAATACTGAAAAACACTTCCGGTTTAATGAAGCTCCGTTTAATCAGTCAAATTCAAAACTGCTGTTATATACCAATGCCGGAACCCAGAATTTAATTACAAGTACCAGCTGGATGGATGTTGTTTTTACGTACACACCTACCACCAGCGGGCTACAGTATATTGCAATCGGGCGGTTCGATCTGAATATTACTTCTCCTGTTGCCTTACATTTAAGCGGAACCCCCGGAGCTTATATGGAATATTGTTATTATTATGTTGACGAAGTACATATTGCTCCCGTTATGCCCAACCTGACAATTAATGCCAATCCCAATCCTTTGTGTATTGGACAAACAACCCAGCTAACCAATAATTTAGGCGTTCCTTTGGACTGGTCTGCCAATCCGAACTGTAATTTATCCTGTCCCAATAACTGTATAAGTACTACCGCCACACCCAATACAACCACAACATTCACGGGTATATTAACCTTAGCTCCCAATTGTACGGTTACGGCAACAAAAACAGTACCGGTTGTTCCCCTGCCGGTTCCTTCGCTCGTGGGTGCAGTTAACGTCTGTGCCAATCAGCCAACTACTTATACCACAGACCCCGGTATGTCCAACTATACATGGACTGTGAACGGGGGAACCATCCAGGGAGCCTCTAACACCAATACCGTTACCGTAATCTGGCAAAACAACGGGTCGATAAGTGTAAACTATACAAATGCAAACAATTGTACAGGAAGTCCTACCACTCTGAATGTAACCATAAATACCATTCCGTCTCCTGTGATATCGGGTGCGAGAAGTAATTGCAACCCGCTTGCAGATTACCTGATTGATAATTATGACCCCAATACCCTGTACTCGTGGTCAGTAAACAGTGCAGGAACAATAACAACCTCCGGTAATTCATCGGCAAGCGTGCAATGGATTACATATATTGATAATTACAACCCCGGAGTATTAACCGTTACGGCTAATCAGGATGGCTGCACAAGCACTGCAAGTGTAAATGTTTACAATTGTTGCCAGGAATCATCGGAGCTTCTTTTCCACGATGAAACCATTACCCCGACGTCTCCGTCAATCAATCCAAACTCTACTGCATTTATCAATGGAATTGTGCATATCGGGATGAATTTATCCTTAAATAATGTTACCCTGCAAATGGGACCGTTTGCAAAAATTATTGTAGATCCCCCTTTCACATTAACAATTGATAATTCCGTAGTTAACGGAGCCTGTAAATTTATGTGGGACGGTATTTATACTTCCGATCCGACGGCAACAATCAATGTTTCTAATTCTACAGTGAGAGACGGTATAAACGGTATTGTAAGTATCGACAACGGGAAAATAGATATCCGTAACAACACTTTTGTACAGAACTATAAATGTATCAGCCTGAAAGATTACAACCCGGCTGCCAGCCCTGTTCCTTTGCACTCAGCCTATATTATTCGCAATAGCTTTGGTTCGCAAAACATCATTTTAAAAGAACCTTATTCAAATATAATGTCTTTCATCGGGATTGATGTAAATAATGTAAACAATGTGAAGATAGGCGATGAAACCGACATTGCCTATACCAATACTTTTGAAAGCCTGTATTGCGGGATTAATGCGTACAAAGCAAAGATGACTGTTTACAACAACCTGTTCCGCAATTTCAATTCAACCACTACAGGCAGTGGCATTGACCCGATGGAACTATACCGACCTACCGCTGTGTTTTCGGTAAATCCCAAAATAACTCCTTCAACACTTTGGGCTTATGCTGTAATCGGGGGTGATAATGACAAACGCAACCGTTTCGAAAACTGCGATATGGGTATTTATACCTATAACCAGAGGGTTAGCATTTTGAATAATCTTCTCGAAGCCTATACTACAGGTATTGAATCACGCGATGTGTGGAACCGCTCCGAAGTAGTTTATAACACGATTGCTTCCACAAATAATATTTATCCTCGTACCGGGATTAAGGTATATAATTACCAGCCTTCGCCTGTAAATCTGAAAATTGCAAGCAATAATGTAAATGCAATCGTGAGAGGGATATTTGTATCGCAGTGCATGTCTTCGTTAAACTACTCTGTAGGAGTTGAATTCAACTATGTTAAAATACCCGAAAACATTAGTATTTACTATAAATATGCCGCCGCTATTGATGTGCAGAGCTGCGAGGGTATTTATGTACACCGCAATTATCTTTACCGTTTCGACCCCACGTTTATTCCGGCAAGCTTTCTTCCTGTTTACGGTATAAATGTTGTTCAAACCCGCTCGGCATTGGTAAAAGACAATTACCCCATACAGGGTTACGAGGCAGGAATCAACCTGTTTGGAAACAACAATCTTACCCAGTTCTACTGTAACTCGATGGATAACTGCTATTACGGTTTCCTGTTTAATCAGGATGCCTCTGTTACCGAGCAGGGAAATGATAACTATACCACCAATAACCGTTGGACAGGGAACTATGATTTGCTGTATAATGGGAATCTCATTAAACGTAAGATGTGGGGAATTAACCACTTACTTACACCATCAACGCTTTGGCATATTAAATATAATGCACAGGGTACGGACTATGATCCTATGGTTGATGTTATTATTCATCCTTTAAATATTTTTATTGTTCCCTTCCAAAACCCCCAGAGTGCAGAAGAATGCCCGATACGGGAAAGTTTACATGCCAAAACAGCCGAAGAGCGCGAGGAACTTTACGGGAAAATACTGCGTGAAGAAATAAACTATACCGCCCTGTTTGAAACTTACTCCGATTACGACAAAAGTACCCTCTATAAAATACTTGAAAGTGATACCACCCTGCGTAACCTTGGCGACACGGGCGATGTAAAATACCAGGCATTTTACAACCTGATAAAATACAGCAATATAGGCAAAATTACTGATTTTGAATATAAGCTGATGAACGATGAACTGGCAGAAGCAAAGCAACTGAATAACTCGCTGGTAAACACCTCGCAGGTAGAAGAGTACCGTAAAATTGTAAACGATATTTACCTCAATACATTTGCCACAGGTTATTATACCCTTACCCATGAGCAGATAAGTACATTGCAGCAAATAGCCGATATTACCCCTTGGGAAGGAGGCGATGCCGTGTATATTGCCCGTTATATGCTCAATATAGATCAGGATGACGTTCGTCCGGCTTATGTTATTCATCCTCATACCAATCCAAACCCTGATGTAGAGCAAACGCTTACGCTTTACCCCAATCCTGCAAAGGATGAAATAACGCTTACTTTTGCCAAAGTACCGACGGGTTCTTTCACGTTTAAGGTATATGATATTACCGGAAGGGAAATTATCAACCGGAAACTCAGCACCAAAACGCTTACGGCAGGAGTAAAACTAGCCAACCTTTACAAAGGGATCTATGTCTATAAACTGGAATCAGATAATATGACTCCTTTTACGGGAAAACTTGTCATTGAATAAAATTTATGATAAAAGGAGGAGCGAGCCTCCTCCTTTATTATCTTTGAAACTGTGAAATTTAACCTCTTCATATTATTCATATTATTTAATACTCTTATCCATGCTCAAAATCTGGATACATTTAACTATGTTCCAAACGGAAACCTTGAGGATTATACATTATGTCCTGATAACTGGGCTCAAATATGCAGGGCAACATTTTGGGACGATGCAATGAATTGTCATGGTTCAAGTGAATATATTAATTCTTGTACAACCAACATTAATTTATACCAATTTATAATTTCTCAACCTCCCCGTTCAGGAAATGGGTACATTGGAATTGCTTTATATAGCGGAAACCCGACGTATGAATATCGGGAATATGCACAGGTTGCGTTAAAAAATAAATTAAGCACCGGAAAAAGGTATTGTGCCGGGCTATATACAAACTCTTCTAATTACAATCAATACGTAGTCGGGAATATATCAATGTATTTTTCTTCGGAAAAAGATACAAACTTATGGCTGGCAGGAGTTCATAATCCGCAGGTTAAAAACCATAGCGGGTTGTTAAGTGATACCGTAAACTGGATAAAGGTAGCCGGAACATTTATTGCGGATGGAAGCGAGCAATATTTAATTATTGGAAATCACGAAACAAATGTAAACTCAACAATTCAGGAGGTAAACTATGGTTTAGTGCCGGGATATTATTTTGTAGATGATGTATCAGTGTGTGAATGTAATTTTCAGTTTAATCTGGGCAACGATACCACTTTATGTCCGGGAGAAGAGCTAAAGTTAACTGCCAGTGTACCCAACGGGGAGTTTACATGGCCGGATGGTTCGCACGGGAATACCTTTACCGTAACCCTGCCCGGCATATACTGGGCAAAAGCTTACTTTAAGGATTACGATTATACCAGTTACGATACCATTGTGGTAAACTATGGCGATGAAACCTTTTGTGCACCCCCTTTAGATATTCCCAATGTAATTACGCCCAATAATGACGGGGCAAATGACCGCATTGTGATTACCAACAGCAACTACTGGAATATAAGCCTGATGATTTACAACCGCTGGGGAAACTTAATTTACCAGAATGCAAACTACCAAAACGATTTTGATTGTAATGGCTGTGGCGAAAGTGTTTACTTCTATGTTTTACAGGCTACCGCCAAACGTAGTGGTCGGAAAATAGAAAAAACCGGAACAATAACGGTGTTACGATAAAACCGCACTCTGCCTCCGGAACTTTTGCATAGCTTAAGAATATGAGCGAGCCTCCTCCTTATTATTTGGAAAAAATAACAACAGAAAAAACAGAATACACAGAAATTAATCACGAATATTTATTTATGCAAAAGCGATGAATAGCAGGTATGATTATTTTTTATAAATAATAAACAAAATATTCACATATGGAACACACCATTAAAACATCGACTGCCAAAAGTATTACTTATTGTAAATTGAATGTTTTTAATTGTATATTTGCTACTAGAGAGATCGTGTAATTTTGCTAAATATCTAATATGCTCAATTAAAACCAATTATGACAGGTGGTAATGTTTTAAATAATGGGTATCGAAAATTACTATTGCCTTTTGCTATTGTAGCTTTAATTTTGATTATTGGAGGAATAATCTTATTTAATAAGACTGCCTCAAGAATAAAGTTAGAAGAAGAAAATAAGCTGGAAGCTATTGCAAGGCTAAAAACTAAAGCTATTGAGCATTGGATAATTGAACGTAAGGGCGATATATCAACCTTTTCCAGTAACAATTGTATTCTAAAACAAATTGAATCACAATTTCAATCCGGTAAACTTATTCACAACGAAAATCTATCATCTCTTTTTAGAACAATGTGTAAAAGCTATAACTATAAGAGTATCTCTCTACATGATAATAATAAAAACGAATTGTTTATAATTCTTAATCCCTCAAAAAATATCAAATGTACTTATGATCAGCATCCTAATTATAGTGATACTATAAAAAATATAAAACCTAATGTTGTAGACATATACTACTATCATTGTTCGCTTTGTAATTCTGTTCATTTGGAATTTCATTCTGTACTATTCTATAACCATAAAAGACTTGGATGTATTACGTTTACCATTGACCCACAGGAATATCTATTCCCTTACATAGAAACCTGGCCAGCAAAAAGCTCTTCGGCAGAAAATTTAATTGTTCGCAGAGAAGGCGACTCTGTGGTTTTTCTGAATCAATTGCGTCATAAAAAAAACAGAGCAATTAGTTATCGTGTATCATTGGTAAACAAGAATATTCCTGCTGTAATGGCTGTAAATGGAAAGCGGGGGATTGTAGAAGGTGATGATTATCGCCAAGAAAAAGTAATTGCTTATATAAGTGAAATCAAAGGTACAAACTGGTACATGATTTCTAAAATAGATAAAAGTGAAATATACACACCTGTTAGGAAATTTGCACTTGTTACATTTGGAATGGTTTTCATTGTTCTGATGGGTCTAACTGGAGTATTTATTCTCTTTTTACAACATGACCAAAAGAAGCATCTGGACGAAATTTATAAAGCAAATCAGGAACGTTTTGCATTGATTGAAAATTTTGATTTATTTGCTAAACATGCCAATGATATTATTGTTTTAGCTGATTCAAAAGGGAAAATAACCTGGATTAATCATAAAGGAGAGCAGGTTTATGGGTATACACCTGACGAATATAAAACGCTTTTAATATCCGGACTAAGAGCATCGGGGACAGAGAAAACGGCAGAGGAAATTATTGAGTTTCTTAAAAAAAATAATGGGGTTATTTACGAAACACAACACATTACAAAGGATGGACGTGAGTTTCCGGTTGAAATAAGTGCCCGAGTTATTAATACTAAGAATGAATTCTTCTTTCAGGCAATTATTCGCGATATTAGTGAACGTAAAGCTGCAGAATTCCATATCCAGAATCTGAACAGGCTTTACACAGTACTAAGTAACATCAATCAAACCATAGTTAGAGAGAAAGATTTAAATTTAATTTTTGATGCAGCCTGCAAAATAGCAGTACAGGATGGTGAATTTAAACATGCGTGGATCTGTAATTGTAATTCAAATACATCTAAAGCTTTTACATATTTTTCAGCAGAAGGTGCATATTCATTTTCTGAAAACCATCATAAATTGTTTTGTGATGAGTCATGCATTGAGGGGTATTTTCGTAATTCAAACAGTAGGTTAAAGCATATTGTAATTAATAATTTACAAGAGGACCCACGAAATTTTCCGTGGAAAGAAGAAGCAATTCATTATGGATATTTATCAGTTGCATTTTTCCCTTTACACTCAGAAGGTGTCCTAAAGGGAATACTCGGAATATTTACCAATGAATCACTATATTTCGACAACAAAGAACTCAAGCTACTCGATGAAATTGCAATGGATTTGTCTTATGCAATCGAAGTTAAAGAAAGAGAGCATGAACAAAAACGATTACGTGAAGCTGAATTAGAATTGCATCAATTGATGCAAAATATCATAAATACTACGCCTGACTGGATTTTTGTAAAAGATAGAGATCACCGATTTATACTTGTAAATAAATCGTTTGCTGAAAATCTTGGAAAGACGGTAAAAGAGATTATTGGAAAGTTTGATTATGAAGTATGGAGCGAAGAGCAATGTTATGGAAATCCTGAAAAGGGAATCAGAGGATTTCATCAGGATGATAATCTCGTTTTGACAGGCCAATCAATATCCAACCCTGAGGAAAATGCCACTGATCAAAATGGGAATGAACATTTTTTTGATAATTACAAATACCCTCTGTACGATATTCATGGTAACATTATTGGGATACTTGGTTTTGCACGTGACATTACCAACCGCATGCTTACGGATAAGCTACTTCGCGAAAATGAACGTAAATTCCGGCTTATAACAGAAAATGTAATTGATGCCATTTTTCAGTTGGAATTTGCTCCTGATAAACATTTCTCCTATGTAAGCCCTTCTATTGAGACTATTACTGGATTCTGCCCGGACGAATTCTATGATAATCCTCAACTTTTTGAAAATCTGCTTTGTGAAGAACAACAAAAAATACTTTTTGAGCTAAAAATGTCTTCGGAAGAGAGCCTGAAAACGATTACCTGTCGAATTAAAACAAAAGCAGGAGTGCTAATTTGGCTCGAAATTAGAAATGTTCCGTTTTATGACAATGAAGGTAACCTGGTTTCGATAGAAGGAATTGCCCGAGATGTTACCGAAAGTAAAAATCTGGAAAACGAATTAATAACTGCCCGTGATAAAGCGGAAGAAATGAATCGTCTTAAGACAAACTTTCTTGCAAATATGAGTCATGAATTACGTACTCCGCTAAATGGCATTTTAGGTTTTTCAGAGATGATGAAACAAGATTTAGCAGGCACCGAACATGGCGAATGGGCTGAAATGATGAATGCTAACGGAACACGACTCCTCGAAACTCTCGACCTGATCCTGAATCTTTCAAAACTTGAATCAGAAAAGATTGAAGTAAAGGCAGAAGAGATTGCTCCTTACGAAGTATTGAAAGAAGTGTACGATACGTTTGAGTTTTCGGCACGGAAAAAAGGGTTAAAATTCACGATAGAAACCAATAATGAATTTCAAAGATGCCTCACCGATAAGCGTATGCTTCACGAAATTCTTACCAATTTGGTAAATAATGCGATAAAATATACTTCAAAAGGATCGATAAACTTGAAAATTAGCTTTGTTGAAAGTGAGTATATCATTACTGTTTCTGATACCGGAATTGGAATCTCTCAGGATAAAATCAATGTTATTTTTGATGAGTTCCGTCAGGAAAGTGAAGGATATAACCGTACATTCGAAGGTACGGGACTTGGATTAACCATTACAAAACGATTTACGGAACATTTGGGAGGTACTATTTCCGTAGAGAGTACTCAAAATATTGGATCTACGTTCATTTTAGTTTTTCCACTAATTAAACTAAAAACAGAACAAAGAGTTGTGATTCAGAATAAACTCGAATCAACGCCTATGGAGTTGTATATTCCTGCTGAAACTTCGGTATTATTAGTAGAAGATGATGATATGAATCAAATGTTGGTTAAAGCTCTTCTCGCTTCAAAAACGATTCTCCGGATTACAGAAAGTGGCATTGAAGCTCTGAATATGGCATCGAATAATCAGTTTGACATAATCCTGATGGATATTAATCTGGGAGAAGAACTTAATGGTATTGAAATCACTAAAAAAATCCGTAAGATTCCGGGTTATGAAAAAATTCCGATTGTAGCTCTCACCGCTTTTGCACTCGAAGGAGATAAAGACTATTTCCTTTCAAGTGGGTGTTCTCATTATCTTTCAAAGCCCTTTACGAAAAGTGATTTATTTACATTGCTTAATGAGATTTTTAATAAATAGATTGTTTTTTTGATAATATATTGTGAAGCAATGATTTGTGAATTAAATAAAAACAGATAAGGTTGTTTTGTGTATTTTTTTTACGATTTACGATTTTTGCCTTTCCAGATATTATCTTTGATCCATACTCATTTTTTAGATCGCTTTTTTAAGTTTTGAAGGTAAAATGCTGCCTGTATTATTTACAGACAGCATTTTTTACGTAAACATTCTTTCCTAAAAAAATTAGTGCACAATTTTGTAATTGAAATAGTTATATTTGATATAAGATTTTCTGTAAATAAATTTTGTATTGACTCAGTTGTGTTATACATTTGCTTGCAAAACAAATGTATATGTAAAGAGGGATCGGAAAGTGCTATTTGTTACTGAAGCTGCATTGATAAGGGAAGTGCAGCTTCTTTTTTGCTTTAAATCGTCAAAATAATGTTTTCGGAATGTATATTTGCAGTGAATTATTAAATTTACATTTAAATCTACTTGCATTACAAAAACAGCCCCAAGTAATTGGGGCTGTTTTTGTAAGACATTTTTAATCTATTCATGAAGTAGTGTTTAAAATTGACTACAATAAATCTATTAAAAGAACCATGTATCCTTAATTTCTTATACCAGTCAAGCTATTTCAGGATAAGACAGATCTTGAAAATAGAATAAATAATCTGTTCGCTTAATTTCAAATTCGTTTATGTTAAGATGGAAAAAGATCGTGTTGATTCTGCTCAGATATTAAATTACAGTATAGTTAATAACTTGCTTTTTCGGTTTGAAAAAATCACATTTTGAAATAAAAATATGAATGTAGCCGTTTGTATTCAAAAAAGAAGTACTTTTGCTCTCAACTCGGGGCTGCTTTCAATCCATCCTATTACTACTACAACTCACATTCCGAAAGCAGAACCGGGTTTTTTTGTTTTAGAAGTGTTAATCATATTTTAAGCCTGGTAAATGTTGTATTTTAGCAGAATAAATTAATAGACATGAGAGCGGGTTATGTTTTTTTAGCAATCTTTTCAATTGCAGTACTAGCAGGTTGTAGAAAAGAAAATGACGAAGAAATCCAAATCAGCGGGAAAATTCTTGATAAAAATCAGGGTACGCCTGTTTCCGGAGCACTGGTTGTTTTGGCAGCAAGTAAAGTCCAAACCGGGGTTTATAATCCTAGTTACGAAACTGTTGCTACAGTAAATAGTAGTTCTGGAGGAGATTACTCATTCAACGTAACGAATGATAAATTTACGGGTTATAGGATTACGGTTATCAAGGATCAATACTTTGAGATGTTTAAAGATTATGAGGTTAGCACAATTAAATCAGGTCAAAGTAATACCGTAAATCTGGAAATATTGCCTCAGGCATTTTTGAATCTTAGGGTTCGCAACGTTTCTCCTGTTGATAATGAGGATCTTATTGGGTATCATATTGTAAATACTCAGCCTGGTTGCCAGAATTGTTGTGGAAACGGCGTTTTAACAGGAAATGGCTCCGTATATGATACTACGTTTACCTGTAAAACCTATGGTCATAGCTATGTGAAAATTCAATGGACTGTTCAAAAAGGAGGGCAGAATAGCTATTATCTTGATTCGGTTTTTTGCCCGGCATTTCAAACTACGCCATTTGTGGTAAATTATTAATCCGTCCAACTTTTTGGGGGCAGATCAAAATCAGACCTTTCTTTTTAACCGCCACTTACAAGATGCATTACCATTACATCATCTCCGTTCTTAATAACAGTAGTTTCGTAATTTTCTTTTCGTACCAATATTCCATTGATTTTAATAACAAGCATTTTGAAAATGAAATTCTTAAGCTTTAAGAGTTCAGCAACGGTTAGTTCATTTTCGGTAAAGCTTTCGGCGGTATTATTTAGGATGATATTCATGGATTATATGTTGATATTTAATATTTTTACTTACAATAGATTCATGATGATTTCTACCACTTGGTTTGCCTGCATGTTTGCAACTGTACAAACTCTAGGTGCTAATGGCGGGCGTTCATCACAAACTCCGGTTTCGAAGTCACCACATATAAAAATGTGACCAAACTGAACGGTTTTGAGAGTATTATTGTTTCCCCAGCCAGCTAGTCCTGAACCAGAAACTACATATTTATCGGGCATCATTTCAATTACAGTCTCCAGCAACATTTGTTTTTGATCATCTTTATCAAAAGCTTCAACAATGATGTCACACTCCGAAAAAAGTTTTACGATACTTTCCGGAGTCAGTTTTTGATCAATTGCTTCCAATGAAGTTTGGTGAGTAATTCGCTCAATATTGTCTTTTAAGGCATTGCATTTTTTTAATCCAAGTTGATCTCTGAAAAAATATTGGCGATTTAAATTGCTTTCAACAATAATATCAAAATCAACCAGTATCAGTTTCCCAATGCCAATACGAGCCAGTGATACGGCGCAGTTAGAGCCTAACCCTCCGCATCCGGCTATCCCAATTGTGAAGTTTGAAAGTTTTTCCAACATATTTGTATTGAAATAAAAAAGCCGCGCAAAGATAATCTCAACGTGGCTTAGTTTATAGGTTTAGACCTTATTTATTTTGCATCTGCAGGAAGAATATCCAACAATTCAACCTCAAAAATTAACGTTGAGCCAGCAGGAATAACACTGACTTCTCTATCACCATAAGCGAGATCTGAAGGGATATAAAATACATATTTTGAACCGGGAGTCATTAATTGAACGCCTTCTGTCCATCCTTTAATTACTTGATTCAGCGGAAATGTAACAGGCTCTCCACGTTGAACTGACGAATCGAAAACAGTTCCGTTAACCAACGTTCCATGGTAATGAACTTTTACTTTATCTGTTGCTTTAGGATGAGCACCTTTCCCTTCAGTAACTACTTTATATTGTAGCCCGCTGGGTAATTCTTTAACTCCTTTTTCTTTTTTATTTTTTTCGAGAAAGGCTTTGCCTTCTGCTTTTGCAACAGCAGATTTTTTTGCAGTTTCTTCTGCTTGTTTCTTTTGTTGTTCTGCCTGCCAGCGTTGAATTACACCATCTTTAACTTGTTGAGGTACAAGTGAGTCTTTTCCATCCAATGCATCTTTTAATCCTTGTAAAAGCCATTGATTTACAATTTCAATTTTCCCTCTTTTTAGATTTTGGGCTATATCTAAACCAATCATATAGCTAACAGAATCTTTAAAACTTTTTACTCCATCAGGAATTACATTCGTGTTTTGTCCTTTTGTAATCGATACATTGCTGGCGATAAAAAACACTACCAACATAGCAATAAGTGATCTCTTTTTCATATTCATGATTATATTTTGAAACAAAAATAATGTAATTCATCTTACAAACATCATTCCATCTTACTTCTTCAAAGCTTGCTGATCACTATTTAATACAAAAAAGCAGACCGGATATTTGTAAAAGATCCCAGTTTGCTAAATCTATGTATTAGAATTACAATTACTTCTGTTTTTTTAAAGTAACATGTTTTATTTATTTAACCATTGAATTATTTTTTCACTATAAGGCTCTTCTTTTGGAGATACAGAATCAACAAGTTGCCCATTTTCATCAATCAGGAACTTTTGAAAATTCCAGATAACAGGAGCATCAAGTTTCCCATTAAATGATTTTTGAGTTAACCATCTATATAAAGGATGAATATCTTCTCCTTTTACAGATATTTTTGACATTATAGGAAAGCTTATTTTGTATTTTGTTGAACAGAAGGATTTGATCTCTTCATTTGAGCCTGGTTCTTGTTGTAGAAAATTATTAGCTGGAAATGCGATGATTATAAAATTTTTGTCCTTGTATTCCTGATATAACTTTTCTAGGTCTGCATATTGAGGAGTTAATCCGCATTGTGAAGCCGTATTTACGATCATTACTTTTTTCCCTTTTAACGTACTCATATAAAATTCGTTGCCGTTAATGTCTGTAGCTTTGAAGTCGTAAATTGATGAAGTGTTTTGTGCAGTTAGGCTAATCGAAACCAGTAAAAAAGAGATAATAAATGTGATTCTTGAATTCATGACTTTATAATTTAATGATGTCATGATAAACATGCAATTCAGAACAAAGTTCATCCAATTTACGAATATGCTAAATAATTGATAACTACATTAAAGCATTCAAAAAGGTAATGGAAATTTAATGGAGAATTAAATTTTTATATTAGAAATTTGTCACATATTAATTTCTGCATTGCCCGTAAATTATGTGTGTTAGTAATATACAGGATAGGTTCTTATAGTATAAAAAGGATTAGTATGGAGAATAGGGTAACGGAATTGCGGATTAAGCGGGGAGTAAGGGAGAAAAGGTGTTTTCGTGACAATCCCTAAATAGCGTTGACCGATTTTACTAACTATTTACTTTCATTTCAATCGGACAAACATAAGCCAGAAGTGTCTTTTCTGGTAAGGCAAATTTAATAATTTATTTTCAAATTCGCTTGGTGTCTGTTTCCCAGATAATGAATTGTGAATTCTATGTGTATTATAATTGTTTACGGCCTTTTTTAATCTTCTTTTCAATGTTGGCAAGTCTTCTATATGCCAATAATTTAGATACTCATTTTTAATAATTCCATTGATTCTTTCCGCGTAGGCGTTATCCATGCCTTTCAATCCCATACTTATCCAAATTCCCCTATCTTTTAATAATTTAACATATTTCAAACATCTGTATTGGCTTCTTCTGTCTGAATGATGAATCATTCCCCTGGGTATCTCTCCTGCTTTTGAAAATGCCATTTTAAGTGTCTTTATATTTGCTGTTGCCCGCTGATGATCACTTGCCTGATAACCAATCACTTTTTTCGTGTACACATCTATTATGAATACAATGTAGGCACATTCGTCTTTTAACCTAAAATAGGTTATATCACTTTGCCAAAGTTGATTTTTATCCCATAACAACATTCCTTGTATCAAATTCTTATACGTCGTTTTCGTAGAATATGTAGTTTTGCTATAATTCTTTACTTTTCGTACCCGATACCCTCTTTCCATCAGTATTGATACAAATTTATCTCTACCTATCTGCTGTGGATTTAAGATGTGGTACATCTTTTCTATTCCACATCCAGGGTGCTCTTCTCGTATTAAGTCTACCAACTCAACCATTAACTCAAGTCGAATATTTAAACACTCTGCTCTCCGCTCTTGCTGACTTAACGCTTGCTTACTCTTCCTATTATGGGCAACAACTCTTCCATTTTTAAGCCCCTCCCTCGTTTGTTATCCCTAAACCATTGATAGGTTTGGAGCTGGTATTCTTTTTAAATCATAACCTATCTCCTCTGAGTCTATCGATATTAATTTTTCTAAATAATCGATATTAAGCTGCTTTTGCCCTACTATTTGCTCTAATTGACGGATGCGTTCGTAAAGCTCTTTTACCTTCTTTTCACTACTCTCTTCCATCTCTATTACCCTGATTTTATTCTTGTTGTAATAGGAATGCCGATGAATCTATCGATGGATTATTGTCTCGCTTATCGAAAGCAATCTGCTTAGTTCTGATACGGTGTATTTCCCCGATTCATAATCTTTCACTAAGGTCTTTTGAACTCTTCACTAAAGACTCTGTGTGATTGTAAAGTTACTCTTTTCATCCCTTTTTCGTTACTTTTTTGGTCAACCTATTTCAGGGATTGACAATTGGAGCTTTGCCACTTTTCTCTTTTTGTCTTTTGATGTAGAAGATGATTCCGAAAGTGTTTGTTGTTGTCATATAAAATACAATTTAGTTGTAATTAATTTATTTTAAAAACCTGGTCACCGAATAGGTCACATTTTGGTTGAAAATAATTGTTTTTATTTTGTCTCATAAAAAACAAAAAGCCCGTAAATCATAAGATTTACGAGCTTTTGTTTTGTGTTGTTACTCATTTTGTCGGGGTTCTTCCATTAAGAAACCACAGTCCGCTATGTTTTGGCGGATTTTAGAGACTTCTTCGCTAGTTTCAGCAAATATAAGATTTTGCCGCTGACGAAATATAAACTGGGCATCTTGCCCAAGTTGGCCTCCGAGTTTTACTTTTTCGACATCTATATCAATGACACGTTCGACCTTCTCGTTCATATCGATAAGTCCAACTATGCCTACTACTGCGATGATTATGGTTATTATCAATATTGTGGCAAATGATGGTTCCAGCCTGGTTTTTAATGATATGTTTTTCATTTCTGTACAAACATTATAATTTAACAATGCCTAAAAGTGACCGAATTGAAAAGTGGATGTAGGTGCAGAGCAATAGCCTGCACCTACATCTGGAAAACAAGAAAAGTTATTTGTTTTCCTTCGTTTTCATATACGGCGATTTTGTTTTCGCGAAACAACCAACCTATAGCCATATTAAAGTCGGCTTCGTTTAATTTGCTTAATAGAACTAATTCTGACACGGATATCTCTTTATGTTCGTACATCACTCTCCAAAGAACTCCGGCATTCCAACCTATTTTGTCTTTTAACATACTTTCTTTATTTATGGTTATTTGTATTGACCTGTTGCTTGCAAGTACTTTGCTGTCTTAATCTGATAATTGCACTTGGCATCGGTAAGGTTATTTTCGGCATCGCGAAACATAGCCTGAGCTTCTAAAAGATCTGAAATGCTCACTGCCCGGGCATGATAATTATCTTCGGTTACCTTCAGGTTTTCGCCTGCCTTGTCGACCTATTTTTCGGCCACCTGCACCTGAAACCAGTTGTCATGTTGTTCGTTATCGGCCTGTCTTATTTTCAGGTTAAGC
>Ga0074193_1001509_pt1 | contig 27469 bp, 23 predicted proteins | sample EPASupsiteHSE605_FD_64523 | JGI IMG/M metagenome (GOLD analysis project Ga0074193, IMG submission 64523) | Bioremediated contaminated groundwater from EPA Superfund site, New Mexico - Sample HSE6-05 | ecosystem: Environmental > Aquatic > Deep subsurface > Groundwater > Contaminated ... | reverse complement strand
AGATAAGCTTTTTTAATGTAGTATATTAATAAAACAGAAAGGAGTTAGTAGTACCCTCTGTGATCAGGGGGTGCTTTTAAATTTCTTCCTGTACATGTAACGGATTGATAGTATAGGACTATTCAAAATCATGCGAGGCCCGGAAAACCGCATTATCTTCTTTACTTCTTCCCGTATTTCCGGTTTGTAACAATGCACCGTGCACTTAGAACATACCGGCTTTTTCTCACCATAAACACATTTATCTATCCGCTTTTGGGCATATTCCAACAGCTTCGCACATTCGGGACATAAATCCTTGTCTGTCCCATGCATTTCCCGGCAGTACATTGTTAGCATCTTCTTTATTGTTTTTATTTCAAGTAGTCTTGAAAAAGCCATCTCACTATCCTCCTCCAATTATCATGACATATCGTTATTACACCATCAAGCACCGTTTTTCTCTATCCTTCGTATTATGTAACTGTGATATTAATTTCACTCAACTGCCCAGAAACACCGGATCAATTAGCATCAGTCAGGATAGCATTTGGATGGTGGCAGGAAAAACATTACACTTTATAAAAAGGAATTCTTGAAATAATTCTGCGACCTGCCAAAATAGCTAAGGGCCAACATTTATACTTTATAAGTTGGCCCTTACTATTTGCGTTTAGATACTATCACAGCATCAGATTCTATTTGTATTCATCATAATCGTACCCGGCGATATCGAATCCGGCATGATATGCCCGGCCTGGTCTAACCACGTTCTCTTCAACCGGGCGGTGAAAATCCTTTGATTGGCTGCGTGCGCAGGCTGCGCACATGGTAGTATTAGGCATACGCTGTAATCGGGCAGGTTCAATCGGCTGTCCGCATTGATCGCATGTTCCATAGGTGCCATTCTGGTACTGGGATATAGCGTCATTGACCTTTTCCATTTCAAATTCGAGCATCTCGAGGAGACCGACTTCCTTCTCACGTTCAAAGGTATCACTGGCCAGATCTCCAGGATGCTGGTCATAGCCGGAGAGTTCGTCAGTCGATTCTGATAAGGGCGTTTGAAGGATATCCCTTTTGCGATTGATCTGCTGTTCGATTTCTTCTTTTCGAGATAATAAAGCCTTATAGTAATCCTGCTGCTGGTTCATTTAAAGCATCCTCGCCTTCCAGTTTTATTACAAACCCTATAATCGGTTTTCTTCACATATATATTATTCCTGATTGATCTGCTTCAATACGTTATTAAGCGAGTATCCTTAAGTTTAAAGTTCTTGCTATGACTCGCAGGAGTAAGGGCTGCGGCGCTTGAGATAATTCCGTCCAGAACCACTGGCACATGCTGGTAAGCAGCTTCAAGGATCGCACCTGTTAATGCGGCTATTTCCAGTCCACCGACTTTTGCGAGAGTATCAAGTGGGTCGTCAGCATCGGGCTTATTCACATCAATAGCTTGTTTAATTATATCTTGTTTATGCTTCAAAGCTTTATCCTTTAAACCTGTCCCCCGTCCGGTAACTTCCTCAACCGAATGGCCGGTTAATACTGAAACCAGGGCAGCACTGGGTGTTGTATTGCCGATACCAACTTCTCCTGTCGCCAGGAGGTTAATTCCGGAATCAATGGTTCTAGCAGCGACCTGTGCACCAGTGAGGAGAGCAAGAAGGGCCTCCTGCTCGGTCATAGCCGGACCATAGGCCATATTTTCGGTTCCGTTTTTAACGCGGTTAACCATTAGTTCAGGCGGATCCAGGGGAACAGCAATGCCTACATCTGTGCAGATAAGTTCAGCTCCTGCGTGTCTGGCCAGAACATTAATACCCTGCCCCGCCCTCCATATAACTATAGAACATCTGGGCCGTGATTTCCTGAGGAGCAGCACTTACTCCTTCAGCTACTACGCCATGATCTCCTGCCATAAGGAGAACTGCTTTCCCAATAATTTTCGGTTGTGATGTTCGCAGAATTCCGGCAACCTACTGGGCTATATCCGGGAAAGCTGTTCCAGGTAAAGTACCGGGTATCCGCCGCCAAAAATGATCCCATGAATATCCGCAGGGTAGTACATGGTCTTCCAGGGGGGCTGAATGTGAGAATCTCAGCTCCCAATTCTTCTAACAAGTCCAAATTATCTTAATAGTAGAAACAAAAGGCTTTATCCATGGCAACACCTATTTTAACTGGAACATCTGTAGAAATCATATTGATTTTCTGCAGTTCTTCTATTATCTCATATTTCACAGGAATCGCTTCTGCTGCAATTTTCAGGATTTTATCCAAATCAATGGAGTCCTCTGCCTGTTCAGCTATTCTATTCATGATTTCTTTTAAGTTGCCAATCTCTTATGCGGTTACCAGGCCAAGGTGTCTGCTTTCGATCTGGCTATCCTGCAACTCAGGAAAATAACCCAGGACTTGAACATGCAGTTCCTCTTCAATCAATTCTTTTATATCGGCATACAGCACGGAGGGCATACGGTTCAAAATGATGCCTTTCACATTGTTGTCCTGACGCATTTCCAAAAACCCTTTGATTACTGCCAGGATTGATAAAGACATTCCGTTACAATCCACCACTAAAATAACAGGAGTTTGTGCTTTTCGAGCCAAATCTTAAGAGCTGCATTCTGCAGTCCTGACTCCTAACCCGCCATAATAGCCCATAACTCCCTCGATTACTGCCAAATTGCAGCCATTTGTATTTTTGCTCAGCAAATATTTTATGGTGTTTTCCTCAGTAAAAAACAAGTCTAAATTTCGGGACTTGATCCCTAATACCTCAGAATGGAACATAGGATCTATATAGTCCGGTCCGCACTTGAAGGACGCAAGCTTTTTACCTCTATTAAGAAAGGCTTGCAATAAACCGCAAGTTATAGTTGTTTTTCCACAACCGCTTCCTGTTGCTGCAATCATAATCCTTGGTACTATTCTTTGCTCCATCTTCCTTCTCCCATTTGACCAAAACTTCGCTTTTCAATGTCTTCGGGCAACATATTCTGCATGTGTACTCTCATCTGCTTAAACACCCTTTTCTATAATCTCATCCATTGATGATCACCTGTGAGCCGGTATCATTAGTGGGTTTTAATAGAATCAGATTCATTGAGACAGAGGGTTCAAAAGGATAAAATCTTTGGACCATAATTTTTTACTATCCATCTTTTCCCCCTCAGAAGGACATACACCATAAAGATCAAGGATACCTGATAATCCTTGCTGGTATGCAAATGATCTAAAAACCATTTCCTTCTAACTACAATACTCCATAAATTTCTGAAGCCCGCCCCATTTTGGCCTAAAGATCTCACCAGGCATAGTCTTAAGATTTTTAGATATATTCGGTCTAAAATCCATGTGTGCTATAATATCTTTTTGTATATCAGCACCGGGAGCAATTTCAATCAAAGTCAACTGGCCTTTTTCTATCGTAAATACCGCACGTTCAGTTACATATAGTACCTGTTGGTTTCTCTCAACGGCGTATTCACCGCTGAAAGTGATATGTTCTACCTTTTGTAGAAATTTCTTAAGATTCCCCTCCTGCATAATAACTAGTTCACCATTTTCCGCTTTGACCTTTAATCCCCCGGCAGTAAACGAACCGCAGAAAACTACCTTTTTAGAGTTTTGGCTTATATCTACAAAACCCCCACAGCCCGCTATTTTATGACCAAACTTGGTTACATTTACATTTCCCGCTTCATCCGCCTGAGCTAAACCAAGAAAAGCTATATCAATACCTCCGCCGTCATAAAACTGAAACTGATCCGGTTCTTCAATAATAGCTTCAGCATTGTAAGCGTGCCCAAAGTTGGGAACACCGTCAGGAAAACCGCCTATTGCCCCTGCTTCAGTAGTCATCAGCAAATTATCGATGGCATTTTCCTCCACTGCAACATTAGCTACATCGGTCGGTATCCCAATACCAAAATTAATAATCGTATTCGGTTTTAGTTCCATGGCAGCCCGCCGTGCAATTATCTTGCGTTCGTTTAACGGAAGGCAGCGGATACAATTTAATGAAACTTTGATACTGCCTGCGAAAGCAGGATTATAATACAGACCTTCTGTCTGCCAATGATTTTCGGGTTTGGTTGCCACTACCACATAGTCCACCAGAATACCCGGTACTTTCACTTCCTGGGGATGCAAGGTTTTAGCCTGGGCAACATACTCTGCCTGAGCAATTACTATTCCACCGCTGTTTTTGGTGGCCTGGGCCAGATGCAGAGCACCATTAAGCTGACCTTCTTTAGGCATTATTAGATTGCCATTTTCATCGGCAACAGTTCCGCGAATCAAAGCCACATCTATGGGAAAACTCTTGTAGAATAAATATTCTTCACCTTCAAATTCAATAAATTTGACAATATCCTCCTGGGCGCGGGTAAGCGCATTCAATTTTCCGCCTTCAACTCGAGGGTCAACAAAAGTCTTCAGCCCAACCTTGGTAATCAGGCCCGGTCTTTTGGCAGCAATTTCGCGCCAGAGCTGACATATTACCCCTTGAGGCAAATTAAACGCTTCTATTTCATTCTCCTCTACCAGCCTGGATATATTAGGATTTGATCCAACATGTGCTCCAATCCATCTCTTTATCAATCCTACATGACCAAAATGAGTAGGGCCTCTTTTTACAGTCCAATCCCCCGTCCCGCCATTCTGAAACAGGGTTATATTTTGAGGATGACCGGTTTTCAGAAAGCGTTGTTCAACGGCAGCGGCCATTTCCTCGTTCCATCCGGCCAACCCGATTCCGCAAACCGCGACTGTTGCTCCATCTTTAATCAGCAATGCAAGTTCGTCAGCGTTTTTAACTTTGTCCATTGTACTAACCACCTCCTTCCAGTGGTTTTATGAATAAGAGTTTAGATTTATCTTATATAATTTATAGTATTTTCTTTCCTCGGCGTAGATTTTGCTTTATTATCAGTTGCGTTGTACCCCAGAGAGACAGCATACAATGGTTCATAACCTTCTGGTATGCCTAATATTTTTTTAATATCTTCCCGCGCTAGAATTAATTCTGCAGATCCTATCCAACACGAACTTAAGCCCAAAGATTCGGCTGCAATGAGCATATTTTCAGTTGCGGCTGCGCAGTCGGTTTCTATACGCATGGTGTTTTCTTTTCCCGAAACAACAATTATAGTCGGGGCATGATAAAAGGTATGATAATTAGGATCAGCAACCTTTTTTTGATGATTTACATTGTCTGATTTGCTCATGATATCGACCATTCCCCTGACCATGCTATCCATTAATTCCTGGTTCTGAACGACAGTAAAATGCCATAATTGCCGCCCGCCGCCATTAGGAGCATATAGAGCAGCATCCAGTATAATGCTCAATTTATCTTCTCCTATTTGATCCGGTTTATAGGTTCTTACGCTTCTCCTGCCCATAATAATCTCTATTGTTTCGTTTGCCATGAAATTCGCCTCCTATTTAGCCTGCTGTAAAATGATTACTCTGTTTTTTGATTCAATAACCTGATTAAGTTCACCCCATTGCGGTTTAAAAATAGATTCAGGCATGGTTTTTAATTGTGAAGATATTCTTGGTTTAAAATCCATCTGTGCAATTACATCTTTTTCCAAACTGATACCGGGGGCAATTTCAATCAAAGTTAATTTTCCGTCCCCAATTGTAAATACCGCCCTTTCCGTAACATATAGCACAGATTGATTTACATTAAAAGCATACTTGCCGCTAAACGAAACATGTTCCACGTTGTTCAGAAACTTTTTATGCTTGCCCTCCTGGACAATAATTAACTTACTATTCTCTGCCTTGACTTTCAGCCCTCCAGCTGTAAATGACCCGCAGAATACAACCTTTTTCGAATTTTGACAGACATTGACAAAGCCGCCGCACCCCATTATTTTGGTACCAAACTGAGTGACATTTACATTACCAGCCCGGTCGGCCTGGGCCAAACCAAGAAAAGCAATGTCAATGCCTCCACCATCATAAAAGTCGAACTGGGATGGCATTTCAATCATGGCTTCCGCATTATAAGACTGGCCGAAATGGGGAAGGCCAGACGGAACGCCACCAATTGCGCCTGCTTCGGTAGTAAGAACCATTTTATCACTCGCATGTTCTTCCGCAGCAACATTGGCTACGTCAGTCGGCATCCCAACACCAAGATTTATTATACAATCCGGTTCCAATTCCATTGCCGCTCTGCGGGCTATTATCTTCCGTTCATTGAGGGGAAGAGGAACTACATGGCCCAATGGGATTTTTATATTGCCCGCAAAAGCCGGGTTATAATAAATACCTTCCGTCTGAAAATGATTTTCATTGGATGAAGCCACAACAATATAGTCGACTAATATGCCAGGTACTTTTACTTCTTTGGGATGCAGAGATTTGGCTTTGGCGATGTTCTCTGCCTGGGCAATTACAATGCCGCCGCTGTTTTTGGCTGCCTGAGCCAAATGTATGGCTCCGCTCATCAATCCCTCTTTGGCCATGGTCAGATTGCCATTTTCATCTGCAACTGTACCTCGAATTAAAGCCACATCTATAGGAAAACTTTTATAGAATAAATATTCTGCGCCCTCAAAATTGACTACTTTAACGATATCCCCCCCGGCGCGAGTCAAAGTGTTCAATTTCCCGCCTTCTAGCCGTGGGTCAATATAAGTTCCCAAGCCAACTTTGGTAAGGATGCCCGCTCTTTTAGCAGCTATTTCACGCCAAAGCTGGGTTATCACGCCCTGCGGCAGATTATAAGCTTCTATTTTATTCTCCTCTACCAGCTTAACCAAATTGGGACTTGCGCCAATATGCGCGCCAATCCATCTTTTTATCAAGCCCACATGACCGAAATGTGTAGTGCCTTTTTTGTCCCAGTCTCCTTGTGAACAAGCCTGCAGCAATGTAATATCTTGGGGATGACCGGTTTCAAGATAGCGTTTCTCAATGGCTATTGCCATTTCCTCATTCCATCCTGCTAATCCCATTCCGGAAGTGGAAATTGTTGCCCCGTCTTTAATTAACAGTGCAATTTCTTCAGGCGTTCTAACCTTAGTCAATTTAGTTAACCCCTTCCAGTTAATATTACTTGTTAGACAAGTTGGCACATCCTTAACCTGTGTAAGCAAAGTTTTCATAAACTTCAGCTATATTCAGCTCAAACTATAAATAATATTTTAACGGGCTAATTGCGAAGAAATTAACCCCGCTTAATAGATCTAAAGAACAGTATTATAGATTTATCAAATATTTTTTAATAAATATTAAACGCCTTAATCGGTTCGCTCTGAGCAAGTAAGCCTATGGCGAAAAGTATATATCTTGCATCCAGCATGAACTTAGGTTGTTTCGGCTTAAGCAGAGTTGGTACTTCCTTTTGGAAAAGCGCACCCTGCAAAACCCGCTGTGGATTCTTCGAAAAAGCTATGGGACCTCCTGCACCTATTACTAACTTAACATTGGTCAAATCCTTTCCTCTTTGCACCAAATAGTCCCCATCTCGCGTAATAATAACCTCTATTTTCCCGGCGTGCCGTCCCACCGCTGTTTTAACCGCCATTTGAGTCAATGTTAAATGGCATTCTACCTCATCTTCGTCCTGCGGCAATCTGCCCACCGTACCAAACTCCTGGACACTTTCATCGAATTTTTCCAGATCCCGAACTGCATCGATGCTGCCGTTGTGCGCAATTTCCGCCAATGTATCCAAATTGCGAAACAAACCGAAATTTATTCTATTAATAAACAGCTCTCTGATTTTCTAGTTGGTTGAATCCACATCAATAACGCCTATTTCTGACATCACATTTTTAGTATAAATAATATTCATATTGGTTTTGCCCAGGATCTCTTCAATATCATCATAAGCCGATTTGTTCCCGGCTACGATGATATTCTTAACCCCCCTCTTAATCTCAGCCAGCATTTTAGCATTATGAATTATTACTTTCTTGTTTCCCCCATCCGTACCGCTGACCTTTAGTTCTTATTACTCTTTTAAGCTTGCCGGCCGCAGTGCATAAGCCTTTTGGGCTTATGTACTGCCGAATGCCGGTTTGCATTTTGATTATTCCGTGGAAGATTTAGATATTACTAATAATTTAATCTGAAACCGCTCCCCTGGTTTCCGGACCCCAGAGGGCTAACAATATAACACTTATTAGGTTACACGCAATTATTAGATAGAACACCCCGTTATAACCCCCAGCACCTACAATATACCCGACAACTATAGATCCCAGGATGCCTCCAACACGACCGCATCCCTGGAACCAGCCCATTCCGGTACCACGAATATATGTGGGGACCAATTCCGGCAAATACGAAGAGAAACAAGTATTATAACTATATTGGCAGAACTGATAAATAAAACCAGCGATGATGATCGTGGTATAGGTATTCATGCTGCCATAGATATAGGCAGTACCTGCTGCTAAAATGGCCATGGTAATAGCAGCAACTTTCCTGCCGGCTTTATTCAGGAACCAGACCATAGCGAAGTATGCAGGAATGCCGCCAAGGGCAAAAATGGCAATCATACTGGTGGATTTAACTACTGAGAAGCCTTTGGACATTAATAAAGCAGTTAACCAGGTAGCCAGAGCAAAGTAACCTAACATTTGCAGCATGGGCCATATCGTGCCCAATAAGGTGCGCTTAATCATGTCACCCTTCCACAGATCACCAAAAGAGGTCTTGCGCTGCTGGCCCGCTTCTCTGGCTACGGCAGCTTCATGAAATGCCTTAATCTCTTTTTCTGTAAACGGGACTATCGCCTTCCCGCTTGATAACGCCACTTTCTTTTCGAAGTCATCTACTGCTGCATCAGCCTCATCAAAACGACCTTTTGTTTCCAGCCAACGAGCCGATTCAGGCATACAATAGTGAACTACAATTCCCCACAGTGCCAGACAGGAAATAATTACGAACATTACCCGCCAGCTTGTAACACGCAGAAGGGCAGTGGCTACTGTGGCCCCAAAAACAACTGCAATAGGTGATGCCAGCAAGGAAAGAGCTACATACTTGGCCCGAGAAACGGCAGGAGACATCTCTGCCAGCAGTGTTAAACTGCATGGAATTTGAGCACCGGCTCCAAGACCAAAAACAACACGGCCAATAAACAACCACGTTGGATCGGGAGCAAAAGCGAACATAAGACCACCAATACCCCAAACAACTATGCATATGGTGAAGAATTTCTTACGACCTATTCTATCAGCCAAAGCTGCACAGCATAGTGCACCAACCATCATACCTATGTTACTTGCTGATCCTAAATAACCCATAAAAGCAGAAGTAAGATGAAACTGTTTTTGAACTAAAGGAAGTATAAATCCAAAGCTATTAATTTCAACAGCTTCTGCAAACATAGCTATAGAAACAATTACGGCTTGCCACATTAGATATTTGCAATCATGAAAACGTTCAATTCTAGCTCCGACGGGTACACGGGCAGTACTTTTCGTAAATGAAGCGTCGTCAAGCGCATGGGCAGTACTATTCATAAATAAAGCCTCCTTAAACATTTTAATCCATATTGCCATTATGATTTCAACTCTATTACTAATGGTAATACTTAACTTTTACTCTCCAGCTAACAGTTCGACTAATACTCTGACATCCCCAATTTCCTCAAGTTTTTTAGTCAGGTTTACTAATTGGTCAGCATTTGCTTGGGGAATACGCTTTTCAGGATGCTTAATGCAATCCCGGAACTTTCTTTCCACGTCTTCAAAAGATAATGGGTTACTGGGAGTTCCAAGAGGCAGATTAACTTGTTCGGTATAAACATTTCCATCCTTCATCGTGATTTCTACACGCCCCGGCTCAAGTTCGAACTGTGCAAAAGCGGGGTCAACTTCCACCGGTGCTATTTTACCTGCTACAGTAAGGAGATCCTCGCTCTTGATTGCCTCAGGCGTAAAATCATCCAACCCGGCCCGACCCCGGGCAATTATTGAAGCTACTCCCCAAGGTGCACTAAATTGGCTGTCAACAAAATTGCGTGGTTTAGTTTTAACTTCAATCGGTGCGCACAGCAAATTAAGAGTACCCGGTCCGCACCACATCTTAATACCTTCCACATTTTCTGCTGCAATTGGATATTCATTAACTAATTTCGTGGTTGCATCAATAAAGGGGTGAATTCCTCTGCAGCACGGATAAGGTTTAATGACAACATTGCTGCTTTCAAACCGGGTGCCCAATTCTCCGACAAGTGCTTCCCGGGAATATTTGTTGTCATGATAAACCTTGTAGAAACCCGCATCCCCTTCTAAACAGTTCTTGGCGCCTGTAATGCCCTTTTGGGCCATTAAAGCAGCAGTTATCCCTGCCTTTACCGCGAACCCAGGCCCTAATCTTTTGGTGAGAACCCCGTCTTTGACGCATTGGGCATTACCTGCCGATTGATGATACGCAATACCAATGGCACTCACTATTTCCTCTTCGCTTAATCCCAGGACTCTACCTGCAATAGCTGCTGAGGTGATATATCCATAGAGACTGGTCTGATGCCATCCATAAGGAATGATACTTTCCCCCGGTCTGGTAGCAAGCCCTAACCTGCAAATGAAATCGGTACCCAAGGCAACTGCGGTAATCAACTCTTTACCACTTATCCCGCCCACATAGTCGGCTATGGTTAGGACTGTAGGTATGGAAACTACTCCCGGATGCATAATCGCACCCTCATGCACATCATCATAGTCCAACGTATGAGCAATCGTGGCGTTAATTTGAGCAGCATTGGGCAAGGGAACCTTATTGCCATACACAAAAATACTGCTTTGAGGTGCCCCGCCCCATTCAACAGCCATTTCCACCAATTCCTTAATTCCGGCTTCGTTAACTCCACCCAGGGCTACGCCAAAGTAGTCCAGTACCTGTAACTTGGTTATTTCCACGACATCAGCGGGGAGATCCTTAAACTTTATATTTTTGAAATTTTCGGCAAACAAATAAGTAGCATCCACTATTTGTCACTTCCTTTATCACTTGTATTAGTATCAACCTCATCATTTAATCCGGCCTCAGTAACCTTCTATTCCCACAGTCTTAACCGTGTTCTGTTCTCTTTTTTTGACTATGCCTAATAAATATGCTATTAAAGATATCATCGTGAACACCGTCGCCCCCCAATAAACGAAATAATAGCTTAGTTCTACAGCCACAAAGCCATATATTATTGAACCAATAGCATAACCGATATCTATCGAGGCGAAATAAGCTGCGGAAACAGTTCCTCTTCTCTTGGCAGAACAGCGTTTAAACATCATTGTATTTAGAACAGGGGTCACCGCTCCCTGTACCAAACCAAGCGGTAAACCAATAATTATCAGATATGGCAGCGAATTCGCCAAAGGAATCAGCGCAAAGCATATCGCAAACACAATTAGGCCAGGAATTACAATAATGTCCTCCCCCTTTCTATCGGCAACCTTTCCTATGAAAAGCCTGGATAGAAAAACTCCCGCTGCATTTAAAGTGAAGAACAAACCTATATTCCCCAAATTTCTTTGAAGAGCAAAAAGAGCTATAAATGAAGTCACACTGCTTAAAGCAATATGTAGTAGAATCAGCACACTGGAAGGCAGAAATACTCCATATTCAAAGCCAAAGATTGTTGGAGGAAGTTTCTCGCTGTCAATTTCATTCTGGTTTTCCAGCAGATTATTTTTCCCGTATTCACTATTATTTTTGCGTTCATATGTAATACAGCAATCAAGGATCATACTCGTCAAACAAATTATAGCTGCATAAATGAACATAACTTTGAAGTTTTCCACTGCTCCATTACCTATTATAGAAAGGGCAATTCCGGGAGCCAATGCCACTGCAAATGTATTGAAAAGTCCAAAATAGCCCATTCCTTGCGCCAGTTGTTTTTTTGGAATAATATCAGCAGCAACCGCGCCTCCTAAAGTTGTATGAATTCCAAAACCTATGCCATTCAGGGCCCGAATTAATAACAGACAAATAAAAACGCCGACATAATTGTACAGAAAACAAGCCAATGCGCATAAGAATGCTCCTAATATAAGCAACTTAGTTCGACCATATTTATCAGAAAGGTTACCAATAAATGGGCGTATAATTAGGGCAGCAATTACATAAACAGTAGTCATTAATCCGGCGTAAGCGGCATTCCCACTAATCTTCTCAGCATAAATAGGAAGTGTTGAAAGAAAAATGAAATTGCAGAACATTATCCCTGCCGAGGATGTCATTACAATAACAAAATCTTTAGACCACAAACGCTTACTTTCACCGTCGATCATCATTTCACACCTCTTTTAACCTTGTCACAATTCAGTTAAGAATTTTAAATCGAGTTATCTTGCCAGATTTCTCTGCGTGCTGATGGATCTATTAGTTTTGGTGGATAACACAGGTGATTCCAGCGTCTTCAAAAAATTGTTGTAATTTTTCAAGAGTTTCCGGAGAAGGCCGCTTCAAATCGGCCAGCTTGTAATCACGATGTGTCATTAAGTATTTTCCGGTTCCATAATTGTGGTATGGCATGACATGGAGGGGAACATGGGCCTTTCGGTTCAGTTCCTGCAGCTTTTCCCGCATGAGAATCAGATTTTCCTCTGTGTCATTCACACCAGGAATATATGGGAAGCGAATCACCACTTCACAGCCCGAATCCATGGCAAGATCCAAGTTTCTCAAAATCGGTCCGTTGGAGGAGCCGATCCACTCCTTGTGAACTTCGTTGTTCAGTGTCTTGAGATCGTATAGAAAAATATCTACATATGGAATAATCTTTTTGAATTGCTCTTCTGTGCCATATCCGCTGGTTTCCACACAAGTGTTGATCCCGGCTTCCTTGCAGCGCTTCAGCAACGCGGCCGCAAAATCGGCCTGCATTAGGATCTCACCGCCGGAAAGCGTCATACCTCCGCCAGAACTTTCATAATAATCCTTGTCTTTATTGACCTCTTTAAAGACATCTTCCACAGTGGTACTATAACCGTAGATGCTTAGGGCTCTATAAATACATCCCTGCACACAAGTTCCGCAAACCTTACACTTAGAGCGGTCAATTGAAATTTTTTTGTCCCCGCCTATAATTGTAATTGCATTTTGCGGACAGTCTTCTGCACATTTTCCGCATTGTTGGCAAAGCGTGTAATGATGGCCTATTTCCACATCCATACTTTGGGATTCTGGATTGGCACACCAGCTACACCGAAGAGGACATCCCTTGAAGAAGACTATCGTTCGTATGCCAGGCCCGTCGTCCAGAGAGAATTTTTGGATATCGTAAATAATATTGTTTTTTGTCATAGTTATGCAATTCCTTTCCGTTACTAAGCAAGGCACAAAGGACTCAAACAGACGCCTTTGCAATAACATAAAATTTGTTAGAATGCACTTGAGAAACGGGCACAATGCAGGGCAGACTGAGATCGTGGATATCGTAACCTCTTAGCCCCGCCAGGGTCTATAACTTCACAAGCCCGGCCTTGCTTCGCTCCGCGTAAGCAATTGGTCTATAACCTCTTTGGTCACTTGATGCGTCCTTATTTATCTCCTTTTCCCGAGTGATATTCAATGGTCGCGCTTCTGCTTTATCCCCCGGTTTCTTCCTATTTAAACTCAAGGGGCAAATTCATAATATAAATATGCCCCTTGATATTGCCTTTGTTTTATTATTGCAAGGCATACGGGTTTGATGCAAAAGCTAAACCGGATGGCCGAATAGGCCATTCAAGGAAACATCTATATATAATTCGTCACCAGTACTCCATCACTCTATTAGATGGCGTGATTGGTTCTTTGAATGATCTCATCCTGCAGGTCGTAGGGGAGATCGACATAGTTGGCGCTGTAACCGCCAACGCGAACTAACAAATCACGATGCTTGTCAGGATTCTTTCTTGCGTCGATCAGCTCTTCCTGATCGTGCACGTTAATCTGCAAGTGGAAGCCACCCTTAGCAATATAAGTGCGGATCATGGAGACCACCATGGACAGCTTGGCGTCGCTGTTCATATGCGAACGAGACAGCTTCACGTTTATTACGTTCCCCATGTATTGACTGCTATCAAACTTCGCAGCACTGTTCAGCAGGGATGTGGGGCCATTTACATCTGCTCCGGCCATGGCAGATACGCCGCCGTCATTGATGGGCGTGCCGGCTACGTGGCCGTTAGGCAACGCCATTGTATACCTTCCGTACTGTACGTGTGCGGATGCTGCCCCCTTAAAGAGCAGAGGCTTCTCACCGGTAATGGGATCAGGTCGCTTTTGCATAATTTCAGCGCTATTATCCGCAACACGTTTTAAAATCCCATCGACATATTCGTTATCGTTACCATATTTGGGAGCGTGGAGACAGTCCTGCTTTACTTCTTCATAACCTTCCCAGTTAGCATCCATGGCTTTCAGCAGCTCTGCCGGCGTGTACTTCTTGTCCTCAAACACAACTTTCTTGACGGCCGCCAAACTGTCTACTACATCCGTGGTGCCGCGATCGCCCACCCACATGGTAGCAACGATTGGGTAGTCTGTTCCGCCACGACTCGGGTTCATTCCCCACTTAATCGTGCTGTCATAATACATAACAGCATTGGTACCACTTTCAAAATCACTCATTACTTCATAACTTTGACGAATCTCATAGTCTCTGTTCATCAGGTCCGCAAAGTAATCGAGTTGCTTATAATAGGCCTCTTCAAGCTCCTCCATACTCTTCATATCCTCAAATTTACCGGTATGAGGACCAAACTGCTTTTTGGTGCGGGGATCCATACCGTCATGAAGCGCCAGTTCAAAAAACTTGATCAAATTCAAGGTCTTAAAGCCGCCGATATGGTGTCCTATATTGAGGTGATAACCCAAGCATCCGCTAGTCTGCCAATTCGTGCTCAGCTCTCTGGGAATCCCGTATGCATCCCACTTTTCCGTACCAATCTTGTCATTCAGGAACGCGGGGCAACCACCACGGTGCTCCATGTTGGCCTTTACCGCAAACTTGAGGAAATCGGCACTCATTTTGTCATGGACGCGAATATAAATGGTAGGCTCGGAGAACTTCATCGTCGCCATAGCACGCAGAATAATATAACTCATCTCGTTTGTGCAGTCATTGCCATCTTCATCCAGTCCGCCGATTGTTACGTCAGGCAGCAGTGTACCTTGTGAGTGACGAGTTTCCGGGTTTTCATAGTCAAAAGATTCTCCTTCCCGAACCTTCATCAGGAAGCACGAAAACAACTCAGTCGCAAATTCGGGAGTGATCTTGCCTTCGTCAATGTCCTTAATATAACAAGGATAAAGGTCCTGATCCATGCGGTTGAGAGCAGTTTCTTTACGGATGGGCTTTTCCTTCTGTGCGGCGGCATGCAGGAAGCGTACGCTCTGTAGGGCCTCCCAATAGTCGCGCGGCGGATTCTCCGGCACCCAGCGGCAGTTGGACGCAATACGCTCCAGCTCTTTTTTGCGCTCGGATGAAGATGCGGTTTTGGCCATCTCTTCGGCAAGATCGGCATGGCGATGCGCCCACTTGACGATGGCGTCGCAGGAGATGATCATGCTCTCGAGCAGGCATCTCTTTTCCCAAGGAGTCGGGCGACTGCTATAAGGCTTCATGGGGTTACCTTCTTTGTTCATACGCTCCAACTCTGCTTGGCACAGTTCTTTGACGCGCTTCAAACCAACTTTACCCGGCTCAAAACGGTATGTCGATCTGCCGCGGCCAAGGCGCTCAGGGAAGATCGGTCCCCAGATACCCATTTCCGGTTCTGCACGATACGGAATGCCCTCAAAAATAAAGTCACGATCCATCATGAGATCCATATGTTGGGGTCCGAATTCGTGGATCAGCGCTGCGTTAGTTTTAGAATTTTCCGGGACCTGCGTTACCCAATATTCCGCATCCTTTTTCAGGGTTTCCATGGTTTCCGGAGAACAGTAAGCCCTTGAAGTTTCACTCATTTTCCGGTCAAAGTAGCCTCTTCCAATATTTTGCAGAATAGGCCTAGGGCACTCAGCGGTAATGACATCCACGCCGCGAATCTTACCGTTCATCTGGCCGACGATCAATTCGCCCTCGCGGATGAGGATGTTGGAATCATCCATGATTTGCTTATATGCATTCGCAAAACGCAAGGTGGTCGGCAACAACGGCTCTTTGTTGTATCCTTTTGTGAATGCTACAGCAGTATCTGGGAGAATTTCGACATCAGCTTCCTCCCACTGCTTTCTCAGTTCCTGAAGTCTGGGACTCATTTCGCCATAAGCCCATATTCTGTCTGCGTCAACGGGTCTTTGTTTTGCTGCTTTCATATTGATATGATGCCTCCTTTTTAATCTTAATTTGCTTTGTAATGGATGTTGGGTTTTGTTTACTTTAAACAAAACTCATCGAAACTAGTGCTAGCTCAATCAATCCCCCTTTTTATAGTACCGGTGCCGTTACTGCAACCAGTAAGTCTCGCTCACCTGGGATATGGTCATTATTAATGCTCATATCTTTGTGAACATTGTTTATTGTTCTGTAGTTTTAGCTAACTTGTTACCTAACTTAAGGCCGCTTAATGCTCAGATTAAATGCCAGGGCACAGATCGAGAATATCAACAGCATAATGAACGTCGAATTAAACGAGCCTGTTTTAGTAACAAAGGAACCTGCCAATGTTGCCACAAAAGAAGTCGGAACCAAAAAAGAGTTGGCAATACTGAAGTTAAGACCAAAGCTTTCGGACCCGTAGAAAGACCTGACAACTGCCGATACTATGGTTGGGGCAAATCCATAAGAAAGACCGCATAAACAAAGACCAATCGCGCAAAGCGTAATACTTTTGGTCATAATTGCACCCAGGGTAATTGCCGGGGCTGCAATTGTGATCACATTAGCTATCAACATGGTTACGCGCCGGCCAAATGCATCAAACATTGCTCCGGATATGATACGACCGAGACCATTGCACATAGAGAGCACACCGACCAAAGTTGTTGCCAGGGCGACAGTTGCGCCAACAGAAAGAGAGATATCCCTTGCGACACTTATGACGGTATTGCCTATAGCACAAGAGAGGATACAATACAGATAAAATCTCCAAAACGAAGAACGTTTCGTCATTTCACTGGTAGTAAAATCACGCGCTTCGAAATCTTCACCTTTCTTAGCCTTTTTACCTGTAGTCGCAGGGAGATTGGCATCAACGGGAGCAAGCTTAACAACAAGGCCGGTCACAACGATAATAGCTCCGATCGCTACAGCAAGTACCACATACGTATTTCTCCAGCCAATCGACTGTATCAGACTGCTTGCCAAAGTGCCCAGAACGAGGGTGCTGGCACCGAAGCCCATCATAAGAGCACCGGAACAACTGCCGGCTTTATCAGGGAACCAGGACATGGTTGCAGAGATTACAGCATTATAGGCCATTCCCACACCAGCACCAGTTAATACACCGTAAGTTAAATATAATGCCGTGGTGCTGGCTCCGCTCATGCGCGATGCGAGAAAAAAGCCAAGAAAGGTCAAAATGCCGCCAACAATAACCGGTGCTTTGATACCCAGCTTTTTGGTCATAATACCTGATAAAATACCGCCAACTACGAAGAAACACATCACAAACGTAAAATTAAGTCCCAAAGCAGCAGGGGTCCACCCAAATTCTTGGGCCAGCGGTGCCTTTAAAATAGACCATGCGTAGATAATTCCAGCAAATAACATACTAATAACACCAACAACTAAATAAGGCCATCTGGTAACTGTTTTAGTCTTAACGTCCATTTCTATATTAGGCGAACTGGTTTCATTATTTGTCCCATCCATTCTCTTGCCTCCAATTCTTTCTATTTAAAAAGCTTTAATTACCGTTTCTTGATCTCTACCCACGGTATCATCTCAGCTTTTGCGGAGCTTTTTCCGCCCCTATCCAATCCCCTTTCAAAAGTGTTACTTATAAAGCTTTATCATTTAGTGCCATGGCTGTTATCTTTATATTTTGCAAAACTTATGCCAAGTTGGTTCGATAGCAACAGATAATGTTGCCTTGAGTTTCTTATTTATCAGCAGGGAATACTGACAATATGTTGGATATGCCATTTTCTACTGCCACAACATGTAGGTGGCGATGGTTTAATAAGGTAATAGGACAAACTAAAAGCCCCAATCCACTTAGCAGTGAATTGGGGCTTTTAGTTCCAACTACAAATATATTTTGTTTTCCGGCAACAGAAGTCGCTGTACAACTACAATTAGTGTTACTGTGTGGAGACACTGTATTTATCCAGCATCAGAAACAAATCTTAATAAGTAGAATCTTTTAATTAACTTTAGTTCTGTTTAACCTTTACTTTTTTATAAATCACAGTACGATGGATTCCTAAGCGTCTTGCTGCTTCACTAACCCTACCATTACTTTCAGCCAATATCTTTTTTATATATTCTACTCCTACCCTATCTAAAAAATCTTTTAAGGTTTCTCTGTGTATACTATTCATATCGGGTGAAAATTCCGATGTTTCACATAACTCTTGACTATTACCGAAGGAATTTACCTCAAAATGTAATTCGTTCCCATTAGACGTTATCGCCAATCTTTCTATAACGTTTCTTAGCTCCCTTACGTTTCCTGGCCATCTGTATTCGAAAAACGCCTGAATTGCAGACTTAGTTAATATCTTATTAAAAGCATATTTTGTGTTAATTTGATTCAAAAACTTTTTAGCCAAGGCAAGAATATCATCCGATCTTTCCCTTAAAGGCGGAACGTTTAACGGTATGACACTAAGACGATAGTATACATCAATTCTAAATAAGTTTTTTGACATCATTTCTTTCAAGTCTTGATTTGTGGCAGAAATTAATCGAACATCCGTCTTTTTTATAGCCGTACCGCCTACTCTTTTTATCTCACCACTTTCTAATACCCTTAACAGCTTAGACTGCATATCTAATGGCAACTCGCCAATTTCATCAAGAAATAGCGTTCCTTTGTCTGCAATTTCAAACAACCCCGGTTTTCCTTGTGTATTTGCTCCCGTGAAAGCCCCTTTAACATATCCAAAAAATTCCGATTCCAGTAAATCGTGGGGTATCGCCGCACAATTTATTGGGATAAATGGTTCACTAGACCTATGGCTCTTACGGTGTATATATCTTGCCAATACTTCTTTACCGGTTCCTGATTCACCCGTAAGCATAACAGCACTATCAGTTTTTGCTACTCTATCGCAGGCTTTAATAATTCGTTGCATTTGCTCGCTTTCAGCCACCGGGCTATCAGCAAAGTCATCATGATTACTGAGATATTCCACTGAAGTTTTGAACCTTTTACTATGTTCACCTTTTTTTATTGTATCCAAATATTGATCAATTAATTTTTTATCAAGGGCAACATCAACAACTAAAGCAACATCACCATTTTCATCCATTATTGGTGTAGCAGAAACTATTTGATCAACTCCATACTTGGAACTCACTGTTCCTAAAACCCCTTTACCGGTCTCGATTGCTTCTAAACATGGAGACCATTGATAAAGGCCATGTTCGCTCATTTTCCTGATATTAGTTCCTACTAAATTCGCAACTGAAGATCCCATAAAAACCATAAGTACATTCCCGTCTTTATCCATAACAGAGATTGAATTTGCGTGTTCATTGACAATCCGGCGCAAATCAGTTTGTTCATAAGAACCTAATTCAGTAGAAACTTGTTCTTCATTAACAATCATTTTGTTACCTCCAATAACGAAATTCCCGCGTTTAGAGCAGAAAATACTATAGTTAAAAGAATTCTTATCTAAAAAATTTCTTTTTTACTACCTAGGAGTTCAACATTTGCATGAAAGTTTCTAAACTTAATTTGAATGGATGAATGAAAATATACAGGTTTTAAGATTAATAATTCTACAAAAGTGTAGAAAAGTGTTGAACCTTGTAGAATATTTCACATATAATCATATCACTATTCAAATTAATTTGAAAATAATATTTTTTTATATTTTTTTATTAAAAAGGAGACTACACCTAAATCCCTAAGATGCAGTCTCCTTCTCAATTTTCTGATAATGATATAAATTATTAAGCAACTATAGCTCCGGCTTCTTTCAACTCCTGGATATCGGTATCGCTATAGCCCAGTTCTCTCATTACTTCAGCGGTATGCTGGCCTACGCGGGGTGCTTTGCTGTTAGTAGCCAGACCGGCTTCCTGAAATTGTACATTTGGCCTGACCATTGTACGTTTACCGCTCTCGAATTCCATTTCAAAGAAATAGTCATTGGCCCATGCCTGAGGATCTTTTAATACTTCACTCCAAACCTGCGCCAGAGCGAAAGGCTGATCACACTTGGTCATTATTTCAGTGACTTCAGCAACAGTCAGTTCAGCGATTTTTTGGGAAATAGTATCTACCAAATCAGCCATATAGGGGCCTTTTTTTAAATTAGCCACATTGCTGAAACGTTCATCTTTCAGCCATCCTTCATCCATAGCTTTGGCAAAAATCGGCCATTGTAAATCATAATTAGGCATGCTTAACTCAATGTAACGGCCGTCCTTGGTTCTGTAAGCATTGATCAGGGGATTAGGGGTTTCCCGGCGGGAAATCGGATAGGTTATCAACCCATATTGAGCGCACTGCATCATAGTAGCCTGCAAAAATATGGCGGTACCAAAAAGACTAACGGATACCTTTTCGCCTTTACCTGTTTTGGCTGCACGATAGAGAGCCGCCATGACACCGGCAGCCATGGACATGCCTGAAGCCCGATCGCCCATGCTGGGAATCAGGTTCATGGGATCCCCGGTTTTATCATAAAGGCTGCCCATGAGACCGGACCTGCTCCAGAAGGCAGTAAAATCATAACCAGGAAGGTCTTTATCTGGTCCTTTTTCGCCAAAACCGGTAACAATGCCGTATACTAGTTTGGGGAATTTTTCTTTTAGGGTTTCGTAGTCAAGGCCTAGTTTTTCCAGAGCTTTAGGACGCCAATTAGTGATGAAAACATCGGCCTGAGCCAAAAGTTTCATCATAACCTGGAAGCACTCAGGATTTTTTAGATTTAAGGAAATCCCTCTTTTGTTGCCATTTTCAATCTCGAAAGTGAGGTTTTCACCGGGAAGATCGATGGGACGGCCTTCGGTCAAGCCAGCTCCTGGATAACGGGTACCGTCACCTCTAAGATCTTCAATTTTGATTACGTCCGCACCCTGATCAGCCATAAACCTGCCGCAGCTGGCAGCAGAAACAAAAATACCTAGTTCAACAACTTTAACTCCGGATAATGGTCTATCATTATACATAGTCCTTCTCCCTTCACAGAAATAATTTTTGATGTGTAATCCTTTTGAAAAAAGCTCCGGTCAGGATCTACCGGAGCAAATAATCCAAGCTGTCTAATAACAATTACAAGACTTTGGCAATTGTTGGATACCTTAACCAACTCCCAATTGAGAAACGATGTTCGATTACATACTCATGGCAAATTTAATGCAGCCCTTACTGAAATTTTGATTTATACTGTATATTTATTAGCTGAGATCATGGCTGCTGCCACTTCTTGTCTTAAAGCTATGTTGTTCTGGGGTATATATCTTAATAAGCTTTGCAGATCTTTGTATAGCTCAACTAACTCATCGCCTTCAGCAATCGCAGCTAGTATTTCTTTGGCCGAATCATAAGTTTTAGAAATGGCCGAATTAATAAAAATAGTAGCCATATTAATTTTTAACTGGGCACTTTCCATGCCATCATTCGCTATTGCCTTCTGGGCACGCAGCCAGTCACTTTCCATAGCAAAGGCCATTATCATTAGATCCGCCAGTTTGCCTATAATTTCCTGATATTTTGATATTTTCTTATCATACTTTTGCATCGCTACACCTAAAGCAAAAAGCGTAATATCCTTGGAGGCCTGCACCAGATCACCCGGATTGTTACGGAAAGGAACAACATCAGCTGCCAGTTTGGCTTGTATATTATCAATGGCTTCTTTAAGGGGGATTTGCCCGCTGAAACCACGGCGAATCAGGGTATTAGCGACAACGGTACGGTTAATTTCATTAGTGCCTTCAAATATTCTATATATCCGGCTATCTCGGTAAAGTCTTTCAATCGGATATTCGGCAATATATCCATATCCCCCATGAATCTGCACGCCTTCATCAACTACATAACCTAAAAGTTCAGTTGCGCAAACTTTATTTATGGAACATTCTAATGAATACTCGTCAAAACATTCAGAGAGTACTAGTCCTCCTTCAGGTCCAGAAGTGTCCGCAGAATGTATTTTGTTTTCCAGCATTCCTGCGGTACGATATACTATGGATTCCATAGTATAAACTTTTGATGCCATTTCAGCTATTTTTTCCTTAATAAGCCCAAACTCCGCAATAGGTTGATTAAATTGCTTACGCTCATTTGCGTAGGCTATAGATAGATCAAATGCATATTTAGCGATTCCTATTGTATTTGCGGCCATTTTAAAGCGTCCATTATTAAGGGTATTAAAAGCCACTACATGACCTTTTCCAACTTTATACAAAACATTCTCTGCTGGAACTTTTACATCATCAAAGTATACAGATCTGGTAGATGAACCTTTTATTCCCATTTTGTGTTCTTCTGGACTAGTAGATACACCCTCAGAATTTGCATCTATAAGAAAAGCTGTAAATTTATCACCGTCAACTTTGGCAAACGCGACAAATATATCTGCAAACCCAGCATTAGTTATAAATTGCTTGGCCCCATTTATAGTGTAATATGTCCCATCAGCACTCAATATTGCCTTAGTCTTGGCGTTTAATGCGTCTGATCCGGCGCCGGGTTCAGTCAAGGCATAAGAAGCAACTATTTCTCCGCTAACAAGCTTAGGCAAATATTTTAGCTTTTGTTCATGAGTTCCGAAGAAAACTAATGGTACTATGCCAATACCGGTCTGCCCACCGTGAGTTTGGACGAAGGAACCACCCTTCCCAACACACTCAGCAATAATACAAGAGCTTACTTTATCCAAATCATAGCCTTCATATTCTTCTGGAGCATCGGCTCCTAGAAGACCCAATTCTCCTGCTGCTTGCAGCAGTTCGCGATTCAAGCCATCTTTTTTTGTTTCCAGGTCATCCATGACTGATAAGACTTGATCAGTAACAAAACCTATTGCAGTACGATAAATCATTTTATGTTCGTCGTTAAAGTCTTCTACGGTGAAAATAAGGTTTGGATTGGTTTGTCCTATAAGAAAACTTCCACCTGCAGGTAAATCATTCATGCGTTTCACCTCATGCTTTCTGATTTTAAACTAAGTTTCAGGTTACGTTTTTATTTCCCAAATTAAGTTTCTACGCCTTCATTTTCCATATCTGCATGAGAGCATTTGAACTTCAGAAGAGCGAACTCCCTATTCTTCTCCTAACGTTAACCGCCCTTTTTCATAATTAGCCAGCTTTTTAAACACATTATCTATTAATAGATTTATCTTCTTCTTATTGACCAGGGTGCTTATAATAGCAGAGAATATAGATATTTCCTGCTATCTGACATGAATCTACGAACCAGGTTCTATATTTACTTTTGTGTTTTTAGTGTGACTACTTATAAGGTTCAAGCATTGTTTAATTAACAGTTTGCTACTTTATTAAACGCCCCCCTTTTCCCCCGGTCTTTGGCTTATATAATGAGCAAAAAGTATGCCAACGTGTTTTAAAGAAAAAAAAAGTCTGTATTCGCGCTGCGAAGACAGGCTAACTAACAATTTATTATTATTAGATTTCCAGAGATATGATGCCACAAAACTACAGCTTACCGTAGCCGTAAAAATACTGTGTCGCTCATAAACTACATTTCCTCTAAGCTATTTAGAATAATGGAGGTGGTCGATAATGAATACACCTCGTAATATGTTGATTGAAGCTCATTTTAAGAAATTAAAGATGCCTCAGGCTGCTAAAGTATATATGCCCATGGCTCGTGAAGCGGAAGATAATAATTTAAGCTACGAAGATTATCTTTTAGGAATATTAGAACAAGAGATAACCCAGCGGGAAAGCAATCGAATACAGCGTGGTATAAGGCTGACCACCTTCCCAATCATTAAAAACCTGGACAGTTTTGATTTTAAAGCTGTGCCTTCACTAAGTAAAACTAAGGTCTTAAAACTTGCCAGCTGCGAATATATTAAAAACCTTGAAAACGTAATTTTGGTAGGTACTTCAGGGGTAGGTAAAACCCATATTGCTACTGCTTTAGCTTACGAAGCATGCAGAAAGGGTATGAAAGCTAAGTTTTTCACTGCTGCTGGCTTGATTAACGAGCTTTTGGCAGCTCAGGACTACAAGCTAAACCGGATGGAACGGCAATACTCTGCATATCATTTGATTGTTATTGATGAGCTTGGTTATGTGTTTAGCAAGACTGGTGCAGAGCTGCTTTTTCAATTCTGTTCATCAAGGCACGAGAGAGGAAGTCTGATTATTACAACTAATCTTGAATTCCCGAAATGGACGGAGGTGTTTTCTGACGCACAGATGACAGCCGCTTTGCTGGACAGGCTTACGCATAAAGCGCACATCCTGAATATCAACGGTGAGACCAAACCCATGTTGGAACTGCAAATATTAGCCAAGGGGGGCAGCCGTTATATCCAGGGTGCTGCGTACGGATTTTATAACAGATAGTTTAAGTTCCGTATACGATAAATGGTGATTGTATCGTTACCAGCGTTGGCCGTATAGGCAAAATGCTCATTACGGGAGACTGAAACCCAGCAGGTTGCCTTCTGGCCGTTAAGTACTGAACCGCTAATAACATTAAGCTTCCCATTTGCTGCAACGGTGTAAGATGACAACGCATTAGGGCCTGCTTCAGAAACCAGCAAGACCCCCGTGGAGAGGAAAACGGAGCCAAATGGCCCTGCCCCATGGGAGTTATTGACAGTTGGCCCTGTTAGGTGCCGTCCTTCCGGACGCGGAATACGCTAAGGCGGTTAGTGTTCAGTTCGGAAACTACGAGCCATTTACCATTGCGATTAAATACAATACAAGATGGTTGAGCGTCGGCGGTACTAAACATGCGTTTTGAGCCGGGAATTTGAGTGAGACTGCCCATTATTAGATTGTCTGGATGGAGAAAATCGTTGGATTAGAGTGAGATGGGTAAAGTAAATAATAAGAAGGGGAGGGATACTTCATCCCTCCCCTTTGGCGTTTATAATTCTTATTCTTAGGGGATATTTTTTATCATTAAATTGGATAATTATAATCCACATTATCTAGTGGAGCCTTTAAGAAAAATTGAAAATAATTTTAAGTTGTTATTAAAGCTCGGATAAAATGCTGAGGAGGAGCTAATCACTGCAAGTGCAAATAGTAAAGGACCAACATCTATACTAAATAGAGTTGATCCTTTACTTGCGCGGTACCGATCGGTATTGTAGAGGCTGTTTGAAAAATGTCTCCCTTTCACCATCTCATTTCCTAACCCTTACCCGGTTATTAATTGCTTAAGCTTTCACTTATACCCTAATCCTGGGTTTTTAACAGCAACACCATGGTGGTATGACTGTCGGGAATTAGTTATGAGATTTTGATAAGAACATTTTCTCACTTCCCCTATTTTCAGGGTTACCAGTACTTTTTCCTAAGATATTTCCTGGTACCATCAATATATGCAACTGCATTCAAAACGTCAACCATTGTGATTGTTATCATTTTCTTAAATACCAGGCATTTATTTCAGATGGTTATTTTCATTTGGTATCGGATATTCTACACACTGGATAAATATTTAAATATTGAATATTAGTGTTGATCAAATGTTTTTCATCGACTGCTCTATTACCGTTTCTTAATACACGTAATAATTAACAAGGATGTATCTTCCTATGCTTCATACCCTCCTGGTGACTAACGATTTACAAATAATAAAGGATGTACCCTTAGAGCGTTTGGATCATACAGATGTCAAATGGTTTTGGGTCGATTTCGACTGCCCCACACCTGAAGAAGGCCATCTTCTCACAACTCATTTTAATTTCCATCCTCTGGCCATCGAAGACTGCTTTCATCTATTGCAGCGTCCCAAGGTCGATTATTATGAGGGCTATAATTTCTTTGTGCTCCACAATCTAAACCCAGACACCCTGACCCCGGAAGAAGTAGACCTATTTGTGGGCTATAATTTTTTAGTCACTATACACCTCTTACCCTCCCGGGCGATCGAAATAGTCCGCGAGCGCAAATTAGAAATGGATACTACTTTAGCTAAAGGCCCAATTCACCTCTATTATCTAATCATGGATAAGATCGTGGACGAATACTTCCCCAGCATCGAAAAGATTGAAGACCTGGTAGATCAGTTTGAAATCCTTAAGCCCGGTCCCAACTTTATAGAAGATCTCTACGAACTCAGGAGTCGGCTTCTCGCCCTTCGTCACATCGTCATACCCATGCGGGAACTACTGTACCGGATATTAAATTCAGAACGATTGGAGATCGCCAGGGAGGACCGCCTCTATTTCCGGGACATCGATGACCATCTGCTGAAGCAGAGCGAAGTAATCGAGTCCAACCGCGAAGTCACTGCTGATCTGCGCGACAGTTTCGTATCCCTAAACTCCAATCGGATGAATACCATCATGAAGACCCTTACCATCGTGGCCTCCATTTTTATCCCCCTAACCTTCATCGTCGGTGTTTACGGCATGAACTTCGACTATATGCCGGAACTCACCTGGCACTGGGGATATTTCGGGGTATGGGCTGTCATGTTGGGAATCGCCTTCGGGATGTTGATAGGGTTCAAAATGAAGGGTTGGTTCAAATAAGTCCCTTGTACTTACAATTCACCAAACTTATCGGCACATTATGTTGAGAAAATATTAACATAAAACAATTGACTTGATTGATATTCCAACCTAAACTATTCAGAAATGATAGCTTATATTTTCTAAGGAAGAGAGATTAAATATGGATTATATAGAAATGGCGGAAATAATGGCACGATTTCGAGACGATGAGGAATGGAAAAAGTCTCACAACACAATAAATCTTTCAATTTCTATCGTCTCCCAAGCAGCGAGTTTGCTTGAATCTTTTAAATGGGCAAATAATTTAAGCCCTACTGAAGTTATAGAAAGCAGAAAGATTGAGATAATAGAAAAGCTTGCTGAAATTACAACATCCATAATCTACTTAGGCTATACCTTAGGTATATCACAAGACACCATGGAAGCTTTTATATATTCTAGAATGATCAAAGAATATTCAACTTTGACTGGTCAACAGGAGACTTCAGGAAATATTACAAACGTTAGAACAATCGATTTTAAACACCATGAAAAGTAATAGTGTTGACCATTTATTTTTATATGGTACTAATCACTGATAGTACCTTAAGGATCGGGTAGGAGGCCACCCATTATTTGAGTGGCCGACCTCCCACAGCACCGTACGTACCGTTCGGTATACGGCGCTTCCAAAGTTTACACCTTACTTCGCAGAATAACATTCCATCAAACTGAGGTA